>CETG01190677.1_pt1 | contig 15664 bp, 11 predicted proteins | sample 361471 | NCBI WGS metagenome assembly CETG01 (sample SAMEA2622696, study PRJEB7988) | marine metagenome | isolation source: saline water (ENVO:00002010), including | reverse complement strand
AGTTTAGTAACAGATCCATTCTCAATAGTGGCGACTACTGAGAGACCCTCTCCTCTCGTGATTCCAGTATAAGTCTCAACTGAGACAACACCGTAAATATCATCGGTTAATGTCTCTTTATTTCTACCATCCTTACTTGTAGCTTCATTAGGTAGTGTTTTAATTCTTCTAAATCCTTCTTCACCTTCTATTCTTATCTTGTCATTATTAGCAAGATATGCAAATGGATACTTATGTGTTTTACCTAAGAAAGTACCAAACCATAAAGAATTATCATCAGTTAATATCTTTCTTCCTACAGAATCTAATTGGAAATCTAATAATTCATTATTAATATTTTCAATACTAAAGGTAAATGTTCTATCATATGCTCCTTTAACTGCAAATACAAAAGGTCTACCAGATTCAATTACAGCATTCTGACACTTCAAATCATATCCAACATTATTTCCAGATCTAAATGGATTTGATATTTCACCAATTATATTAACAGTGCCATCTGGCATTGGTTGCCATACATGAATAGGACTACCAATCTTATCACCCATCCAAGCATACTTAAAGTAATCATCTAATGCACTTCCTAGACCAGTAAATGTAAATCTAGCTTTAGCAAAATATGTATCTGGAGCATAATCAAAGATGTTAAGAATTTGACCGACATCTCTACCATAGAGATATCTAATGTCAACCTTCATCTCTTTCTTAATAGGAACATTGAAAGTAATGTTAGGACCAGAAACTGTGTATGAATAACCTTTTCTTTGAAGGACACCATCTAAGAAGACATACATACTGTCTTCTGATTCAATAGTTTGTACTGTGTAATCTTCTACATCAAGGATTAAGAAAGGACCATTTCTAACACCATCAACTAAATTATAGTCAATAGTAAGTCTCTTATAATTACCAACACCAATACCAACTACTTTCTCAACTGCAGTCGGTTCACCAACTGTCTTAGCTCCCAAATCTTGATCCCAGATTGGAGCAACATCAAATACTATCTTGTTTGGAATAACAGTTCTATCAATCCAATAAGCATCAGGACCAGGATAAGTTTCAGTATACTTAGGACGTTGAAGTACAGCATTAATTGTTAAGAATAGATCTTCATCAACTTCAGTATCAACTTCAGTATTATCATCCCAATACAATTCAAATTCTTTAGATTCACCATCAACATAATCTGGTAATGTTCTAGTTACAGATTTCTCTAGAATATTATCACTTAAATTATCATAAAGAGAATCAATTGCAGATATAACATTATTGCATTCTTGGTCTATTAATAATGGATCAAGAATAATATTGTAATTTGAATATGTTAATGTAGGAGTCCAATTACCTCTCTTATTAGAATCTTGAGATACCTTCTCTACTAAACCTTTACCTTCAGTAAGAATTGTATTAATAATTCCATTAAATGTATTAAGTGCACTTTCAACTTCAACACATGTTGGACTTTCACTATCAACAATAACATCAGGATCAGTTGCTGGTAACTGATTTCTCATTGCCTGAATCATTAGATCCTTAGCATAAGAAAATACAGCAAGTGTTTCTGTTAACTGATCGGTAATATAACTTACCTTTTCTGAATCTGGATAATCATCCTTTGTATAATAACGTTGAGCAGCTTCAACAATTTTTTCATTACCACCAAATTGAAGATGGTAAACATAAGCATCAAGAATTATTCCAATATCTCTACCACACTTAGTAGCAATAGATCCCCAGTTTAATGAAGGATATGTTGCCTGTGCCCAAGTTAGTGATTCGGATATAATATATGCTCTATTAAGTGCAATTAATTGACCTCCTTTATAGAACTTTCCTCTTTGTACACCACTCCAAGAAAATGTTGCTTGTCCAGTACCAGTAAATGAAGTTGGAACTGTATAAGTAGCACCAACAGCTACTTGGAAACTATTACCTGGTTCAACTACAGCAGTGCTAGTTGGGTTGTTTCCAGTTGCAACATCAGTACCAGAGATACTAGTTTCTCCTACAGGTGCACCACCAGATTGACTTGAATTTGCTAATGCAACATTAGATAAAGTGACCTGAGTAGGTGTATCAATTGATACAATCTTAGTTCCTGAAGCAAATGCAGTACCAGAAGTTATAAACATACCAACAGCAAGATTGGCAGTATCACTAACTGTTACTGTATTAGCTCCACCAAAATAAAGCACATTTTGATCAATATAATCCCAATTTCTAATAGCAAGTTTTGCTAATCTAGTTGCATAACTAAAGAGATCATTTGTATTTGTTTTCTGATTCTGAATATACAAATAGTCATCATCACTATTAAAAATACTAGAATAATCAATAGTTTTAACATTACCACCAAATCTAATATCATGTTGATAAGCATCTAAGATTGCTCTTAAGTTTGCTTCATAATCATCTTGCTTTGTATTCCAATCTATTGATGTATGAGTTTCTTTACCATAACCAATAGTTTCATTAATAATAAACTCTGCATTCCTTTCAATTTGATTTGCAGCATCAATCCATCTTCCACTACGTTGGAAAATATTTCTAATTTTCTTTAAGTATTTTGTATTGTATTGATCATCTTTAAACTGGAATATCTTACCGTAGAAAGTAACTCCTTTATAAGTAGAACCATTTTTATTTCCTGATCCTAATGGAGGATTAGCAAATATAATCTGATCACCACTAATAGTATAAGCAACTTCAGGTTCTTGAATAACACCATCAAGAGTAACTATAATTCCTTTAGCTGATGCAGGTGTAAACGCAATACCCTGATCATCAAGAATTTGGAATTGAGTTGTTCCTTGTAATCTACCATCAGTATCATAGTAACCATCAAATGTACCATTAATACTAAACTCAAAAGCACGATTCTCATTGAATAGAAATTCACTATTAGATGCTGATCCAACACCTTTACGAATTCTAGTGTTCTCTATTTTTTGTGTAGTTTGAGTTAATACATGAGTTGTATTCTCAACAGTAATTGTATTCTTTGCAGGATCCCAAAGTTGTATAACACTGAAATGTGATGCCTTTGGAAGTTCCTCTGGCATTGATGCTGCAGCATCAGTCTCAACATCTACTTGTCCAAATAGTTTAAATCCAGCTGGATGGGTAGTAGACTTTATTAAATCTCTCCATTGTTCAATAGGAGTTTTAGATTTAATAACATATGAATAATCTTGATAGAAATCACTATCTAATAGTTTCTGATTAGATACACCTAAACGTCCTTTATCAGAATTATAATAACCTAAGTTATCATAGAAACTAGTAATCTCTTCTGCAAACGTAGTAACAAATATAGTTTTTACTGATGATACTACATTACTTCTTAATGTACTTCGTATTAAAACATTCTCTCTAATAGTACCATCTATCTCTCCTATTTTAAGAAGGTTAGAACCCTTTCTATATTCTACTACCTTTGCTCTAAGAACTTCTACACCATCAATGGTTTGAACTACTGTCTCACCTTTTTGATACTCTGGTATATTGGTACCACCATCTATAGGTGTTGAAGTTATTATTGCACGATTTGGATATACAGCAGGATTACCTGAAGGACCACCAGGACTAATTGTTGTACCATTACCATAGATCTCATAATTACCACCATCATAGAATGGATCATCTGGTTTATATAAAAATTCTCCAAAAGTAACTTCTGCGATAATTAAAGTCTCACCATTCCATTCACCAACTATACCTCTTGCATTTATTATTTCTTCACCAGTATTGTCATCAATATATTTTTGAACAACCTCTTCACCTACACTAAAAGGACCGATGTAAGTTGGAGTATTCCAATATCTCTGTCCAGTTAATTGGTGTGGATTTGTTAAAGATATTACTAGACCTGTTCCTTGAACACCTAAAACATAGCTTGAAGAATAACTAGATGATACTGTTTTATCTTTATGGTATCCACCACCATTCTGTATGATATTAACACTTTGAGGAATTCCGATTGTAGAACTAGAAACATAAGATTGAACATCACTTTCTATAATTCTAATTGTAGGAGTATACGTATATCCTTTACCAGGATTAGAAACTACAATAGAGAATATCTCACCATTTCTTACTACAATATCAAATTCAGCATCAGAACCATCACCATCAGTAATGATAACTTTTGGTTTAGAATAATTAGATCCTTTCTCAATTATTTCAACACCAGTTATAATATTAGAAGTTGTATCAAATGATACAGTAGCAGAAGCTCTATAATCTGTATTTGGATCTACACCTCTAATAATAGGAACCTTTTTATAATTAAGACCTAAGTTTATAATATCTACTGTGTTAATCGCACCGATAGCGAACTGGCCAGTAGTAGTATAAGAAATGGATCCAGAACCATCCCAAAGAGGCTGACTAGGAACATCATAAACAAAACGATTTGGAGTAACATAATTAATAATTTTTGTACCTTGAAGTGGATCTTGTATAATACTAAAATATGCATTATCAGAACTAACTACATTCTTTTTATCAAAGTAATAGAAATTTGTAAAGTCAGTACCTAGTTTAGTGTTTAATAAATTTGTTTCTAATCTAGAACCAAATCCAAATATTACATCTGTATATGCTCCATTATTACCAGGTAATATAGTAGACTCTGTTTTCTCAACAGTAACTAAATTATAATTATTACTTGGACTAATATCAAAGTAAGTCTCAGTGAGACTAGAATGAGACGTATCAAACTTGTACTTGTAATATTCCTGTAATCCTACATTAGGATTAGGTACAAATGATACATTATCATCAGAAAATTCAAACTTATAATTTACATCTCCAGCAGACTTAATAGAAACCAATCTCTTTGGTTCACTAGCATCAAAGAAACTAGAACTTAATACAACCTTATCTGCATTTGAGCTAAGAGTACCATAATCATATACAATAATAATCTTTTGTGTAACAGGATCATATGATTGAACATAACCAGTTGTTGCTGTATTGAATATTTCAAAATTGGTAGTAAAGTTATATCTTGATTCATAAAGAACTACTTCCTGACCATCAAAATGATCTACATCATCTGTTCCTTGTTGACCTCTAATTACACTAATATCATTATTGTTAATAGAAACAATTTTTAAAATCTCATCACCAATCTTGATATAATCATTATCAGCAAATCCAAGAGCACTGTCTACTACTAGCTTTGTAGCACCAGCAGAGATTCCAGCATGATCAACATATAAAGTAAATCTTGCTGTAGATTGAGAAGCACCAGATCTTACTAAATCTTCATCTGCAACAGATACATAGTCTCCTCTCTTATACCCAGTACCAGCATTCTGTATTGTAACATTTGATACAATACCTGCATCAGATACAATGAAAGTAGCAGTTGCACCACTACCAGATCCACCTGTTAATGAAACTGTAGTATATGTGCCAGCAGTGTAATCTGCACCACCATTAAGTATTGAAAACTTACCAATACCTGTAAAATTAATATTAGTCTTATTCTCAGGTGGAATTAATATAGCTTCTTGATATAATCTCTTCCTTAAATAATATGTTTTTACTTTAGTAGTATGATTTGGATTGATATCAATATCAACGTTATCACCAATACCCAAACCATGTGGTGATGTAGTCTCTATAAGTGCAACACTTTGATTAACTTCAAATGGTTCTAACCCATCACTCATTGATGTTAATCTAACAATCCTTGTTCCAGAAGTATTAAACAAATCATCAGATTGTAAGAAATATGTATCATCAACAATCCATGTACCCGTGAGAACCTTGATCTGGACTACGTTTTGAGAGGTTGTACCTTCTAATACTTCAGCAGTTGCAATAGGTGTATTAACACCATCAGTAAGACTTAATGTTGCACCTTTAGTATATGAACTTCTTTGATCTAATAAAATTGTAAATGTTTTGATTGCAGCAGAGAAAGTACCAGTGTTATCAAATGTACCATTTACATTCTTTAGTACAATTGTACTATCGTTCTTTACTGTACCAACAATCTCTCCATAAGCACCAGAAGATGGTTGAGTTAAAATATCATCAGCAAATAGATATGCACTCTGTATTACTGTTAACTTAACAACCTTATTCTCTCTTGAATGTAGATAATTAACACCCTTACCTTTAACAGAAGAGATTATAGCTTCTGCTTCAGATCCCTCTGTACCATCATTATTAAAATATATCTGTGAATTAATAGAGAAATTATTAGATGTATTAATAACATCTATTGAATCAACTGTTCCAGATCTCACTTCAGCAATAGAAGCTATAAGACCTTCTCCATTACCTTGCATTCCAGGAACATAATACTTCTTAGAATTCTTTGGAATATCATCCTGATTAATATTAGAATTATAATTACTGTCTACAGGTAAAGAGTAATAATTTTCACCTATAATATAGGGGTATTGCGGTACTTGATTACTATCAATAGTAATGAAATAAGCATAAGTTCCCTCTGGAAATTCTGGGGTAACACAAAATCGTCCATTATTTTCATCTAGAGTACCAGATTTATGTGTGTAGGTATAATCATTATTGAATGTACCTAATGGATATTCATTAACAGTGGGTCCTTCAGCACGTGCTGCATTTAAAGAATAACTAGAAGTCATTCTAGTAATATCAGTTGTTGCATCTAGTGGGTTTTCATAACCGAAGGCACCATATATAGGGTTACCATCATATGCAAATCCTATAATAGGAGAATGTGTTTTAGTTGATGGTTCAGATCCAGTATTACTTATATTGTCATTAAGACTTACTCTCAAAGCTTTAGGATTAGCAATATAACCATAACCATATTCTAAAGCATTGTTATAATTTTGAAAGATATAACCATTCTCAGTATCAAGTTCATTTTCTAATTTTGTATATCTGTTATAATTCCATTCTTTAAGTAAAGGAATACCACTAGCATCTTCACCAACAGGAATAATATCTACAATAACAGTATTTTGGTTATAGAAATTACCTTCATCAATTTTTTCAAATCCAGTAATATTACCATCAGTGTTTACTACTGAATTATAAGTTGCAAATCTTCCTCTACCAGCATTATCTCTAATTCTAACAAGTGGAGGAGAAGAATAATATTCACCTGGATTATCAATAGATAAACTAGTTACTTTACCACCAGTAACAATTGCTCTAACAACTGCACCTCTACCAGATGTAATATCAATATCTGGTGTTCTTGGAAAAATATCTTCAGTATCTACAATAATACTTTCAACAACTTCTCCAACAAGAACTGCTCTAGCTCTATTAGGAACTTGATCTATTAAAACAAATGGTGGTGAAATATATCCTCTTCCTTGAGTGTTTACTTTAATTTGCTCTAATTTACCATAACGAATACTATCGTAATCCTTGTAACTGTAAACAGGAATACCATTTAAAAGGATACCATTATCTCTTCTAGATGTTGCATATCTTTCAGTTGTTCTTGTAGATTTCTTTCTAATAATACGAAGTAACTTCTGATCTAATAATTCTTCATTTACTGTAGATCCATCTAAAATCTTATGTGATGGAAAACCAGAACTTGTAATGTAATAATATTGATCATCTGCAAATATAGAAGATACATCTGTAGTTAATTCACTTATAGATGACTCTAATGTTGGGAGAGTTGGTATTAAAGGTGAATTACCTTGATCAAATATCCATCTAGTATCTTTTGTACCAACTTTAACTATCTTACTATCATCAGTTTCAAAACCTGGGTTGGAAACTTCAATTTTATCTCCAGGACTTGAATATGGTTGTTTAGATTCAGGTGATAAATTATATACAACACCAAATGTCAAAAGTGTTACACCAGAACCACTAATAGTTACTGGTTTATAAACTGAAGTACCAACAGGATAAGTAAGTGCTCCTGAAGGTTGTCTATCATCAATAATAAACTGAGTTACAGTCTTGGAACTAAAAGTAATTGTTTCTGTTCCAATCAAGAATGATCCTGTATCACCCCATCCAAGAGTAGAAGAAACATTAATTCTATTTCCAGTAGAAGATGTTCCTGAAAATGATTTTTCTGTTTTAGTTTTAGTTGATATTGCAAAATCTCCATTAACAGTTTCTGGAGCTAATACAATGTTATATACTACTTCATTGTCAGAAGTACCATCAGCATATACATTATCAACAGCAGCATCTGCATACCCATATTCATCAGTAGCAGTCTGTATAATCTTTTGTCCTATTAGATTCTTTACATCACCAGATATAACCTTACATTTAAGAGCATATACACTAGTCCAATCAGATTCAGATACCTTATAGGTAAAATCTCTTGGTTTGTATACTTCAGGTTTATCGTCATGTTCTTTGGCAACGATAGTATTAAAAACAAATTTAATAGAACTATCAGTTCCCTTTGCTTTATAGAACTTTTGAATATTTTTAATTAAAGTTCTCTTATCTACTTCTCCCTTAAGATATTTCTCAGGAAATGATCCAAGGTATTGATTCTCAAAATTCTTTACAAATGCATATAGGAAAAGGTTACTGATATTATAAACCTTCTGTCCTGAATTATGTGCAGATGTAGTAGTACCAGTAAAAGTGCTTGCGTTATAAAGATCACCTAAAGTAGTATTACCACTAACACCCCTAGAGCATCCACTTAAAGTTGTATTAGTTCTAGTTGAATAGAATATGATCTCATCATCTATTCTGATGTATCCGTTTTTCTTCGGAAAACTCGTTGCATCTTGTAGTACAATTGTATCATCACTAGCAGAAATACTAGTGCCCAAGATATCAAACTGTCTAAGAATATTTTGTTCATAATAATCAATATCAGCGTACTTCTGAATGTTATTAATAACATCCAAGGTACCACCCTGTACCTCCTGTGCTTCATAATACTTCTGAACAAACTTGGAGAATAGTTCGTATTCAGTTGCAATAAACTCAGGAAGCTGCGTCTCAATAAGAGTTGAAATTCGCTTAGTCTTTACGGATGGCATTCGTCTTTACTCTTTATATGCAGTGAATGAAGAATTAGCAACATCAACATCTAGATATACTTCACGCATTGCCTTAATATCATTGGATTTTGGTTTAACTCTAACAGAAATGCGATTGTCAAAGAAACTACCTTTAATAATAGTTAAATTGTACATCTTAAGTTCGCCTTTCACATAATCTATATCACCAATATCCTTGTCAAGGACAACTTTTTCACCAGTTGCAGTATCCAGTCTATATAGGATAATTTTGCCATCGTTATCCTCTAGATATACATCAAAATTAGGATACTCTGTTACTCTAAACCCAGTGCTAGACAGAGTAGGTTCATCACAGTCTTTATCAAATTGATTTTGGAAACATACTTCATAAAAGAAAGTTGAATTGAGTGAAGGATAGAAATCCTTTCTCATTGTTACTTCTGTGATATTAGAATTAATAGATCTATCTGCATCATCTATAACTGCAGCTGCTTTACTATGTCTAAACTTACCATTAAACTTTTCAGTCCCACTAGTCTCAAGATAAGACTGAACTGAACCGATTACTTTATCTCTAATCTGTGAAGTAGACTGATCAGTAACACTACCATCGTAATAAACCTTACTTGTAAGCTCAACATATAGAACTGATGGATCTACTAGTTTTGGTTCTACTGAAGCAATAACATACTTCTTCAACTCTTTTATAATTTCTTGTTTTGTTAAAGATGTAAGGTATGTTGCATCTTTTGGTTTTAAAGATATAAAAACTTTACCATATTCTGGAGGATCTTGATCTTCCCCACCAAAAATAATGATATCGCTTGTTGCTGGATATACTCTTCTAACTATTGCTTCGTAATCTTGTGCTGTTACTGCTCTTTCTTGTGTTCCATATGACTTAGGAGCAGTATATTTGATTTTATCAATACTTTCAATCTCTTCACCGCCAGATGAGGCAACTGTAGAGTTAATAGTGGTGGTATATGAATTTGGAGTTACACCATCAGGATTTTCTAATACACCAGAGAATATAAAGGTTTTAACACCATTACTATCTGAACCTGAGGTTGTTAGGTATGACACTTCAAAACGTGTACCATCATCTAACTTCTTGCCGAGAACCCCGTCACCCACTAGGATCTCATACCTCTCATCTTCAATCTCATCTAAGAAAAAGACTTTAGAGTTACCATCAACACCAAGTATGTTATCTGCTATTAGATATGGTTCACTAAAGCTTCCACCACCAGGGAAGACTTTTACTTTAATAGTATTGGTGTCTATGTTTTGATTATCAAGAACAAATCTTTGCGATTTCTGTGATTCATCAATAGTAAATGTATTAGTAAGTGATGTTCCCTCTTTTACTGGTACATTTGTGAATATTGCTGTATCATTTGCTACCTGTGCTTTGAAATCGTCTAATACAACATAATTGTAAATGTTGTTATCATAATTTGTTATAAAACCTGTACCCTTCTTAAGTAACAACTCTGTATCACTTGTTGGGTTTGTATAATTTACTGTAAATGAAACATATGCTGTAGGAGACGTAGCAGATTTTGGTCTATATCCTAACTGCTTTGCTATTGCTACTACATTGTCTCTGAGAGTGGCAGAATCAATGAATAGTTCATTGACTACCATATTAGTATTAAACGCCGTGTAGTACGTATTATAGGCGAGTGTATCTACCAGAGTCGCTAATGCTGATCCTTCAAAATCATAATCAGTAAAATCTGACTGTGCCCTTAGGTATTCTTTAAGGGCAACTTTGATATCCTCAAAGTCTAAATTGGCTACCTGTGTATACGGCATTATCGTGTACGCTCTAAGAAGAATTCTACTGCTATGGGTGCGTCATCTCTACCGATAATAGTGTAAGATATTTCTACTTCATATCCATTGTTATCAAAATCAGGTTCACAAAGAATAGAATCAACTTCAATACGTGGTTCATATTGATTTAAAACATTCGCAACCTCAGATTTAAGAATACCAGCAGATCCATAATCAAGTGGTTCAAACAAAAGATTCTGTATACCAGATCCTAAGTTTGGTTGAAATGGTCTTTCGCCTTTCCTAGTAAGAAGTAATCCTGTGATTGCTTGTACAATCGCAGCTTTATCTTTCACTGTGACAAGATCATCAGTGACAGGGTGCTTCTTAAATGTGACGCTTAAATCTTTAAACGTCTGGAAGGTTGGCATTTAGACACAGCATAGGCTGTTTCTATTTATCTACACTATAGAAAGTATACTTCAAAAATAACTCTTCTCCCTTCTTAATAGACCTAATTGTTTTCATATAATAGATATCACCCCATTCCTGTTCTTCAAACCACTTCATGCAATTAGGATCATCATTATGATTTACAAATCCACCCAAAGGTGTTCTCATAATAGCTGGAGATATAGGACCAAATTGGTTTACAACAATATGTGATATACCAAGATACATCATAGCAGGTATATCTTCTTTAGCAAATAGTCCTTGTCCTGCGACAGAACTATCTTTAACATGTAATTCTGGTGGAAGTGCTGTATACATTAGATCGGACCTCTTATTGGTTGCTCATATTCTGGTTTCTTAGTTCTCTCATTATATGCATCATCATCACGAGCATGAATCTGAAGAAGACTACCAAGAATCTCTTTATATTTCTCTATCATTTTTTCTCCATCACCTTCTTTTCTAAAAATGTCCTTATCATAATTCTCTTTGGTACTCTGATTCCAGAGTCGCATTCCGTCAGGTGATAGTTCATCAGCTAAGAGTAAATTTCCTTTAGCATCATATCCAAACTCCAATTTAAAATCTATAAGGTCTAAACTCATACTATGGAATATCTTTTTCAATTCCTTATTAATCCACTGAGCACGGTATTCAAACTCTTTAAGTTCTTTACCATAACCCATTAGGTTAATTCTACGGTATGTTAGAAGAGGGTCATCCTTCTCATCACTCTTAAGGTAGTATTCTACCACAGGATGCTCAAATTTAGTACCTTCCTCAATACCAAAGGTATCTCTAACAATAGAACCAGTAGCAACATTTCTAACTACTACTTCAATAGGAATGATATCTACCTTCTTACAAGTCATTGCCTTATGAGTAGGCATATTAACATAGTGTGTCTTTACTGCTCTCTTCCCTAACATCTTAAACAAGACAGTAGAGATCTGACAACAGACCTCACCTTTACCTTCTATCCACAATTCTTTCTTACCATTACCTGCAGTAACTTTATCTTCATACTGTATGATAACCTCATCTTCCTTATCAGTGGAAAATACTGTTTTAACTTTTCCTTTTATAATCATTGTATTTCTCCTATAACAAATGAATCGTATGATTCTACTAAAGAATCGTAAGCTCTAAGGACATAGAAACTTTCTTGAACTACATCAGGTGGAACAACTAAGCAATAACCTATACCTAAGTTAAAAACTCTCTTCATCTCTTCTTCCTCTATCTCTCCAGCGTTCTGGATGATATTAAAGATTTCAGGACGTTTCCATGCTGTATAGTCTATCTCTGCTCTGAGACCCTCTGGGAGGCATCTGGGAAGGTTTTCCACAAGTCCACCTCCTGTAATGTTTGCCATACCAAGAACAGGTATGTTATCTATTAAAGTTTTTACTAACTTAGAATATATTCTAGTAGGAGCAAGTATTTCTGGGTTTTCCTTTAAAATTATTTTATGTCGGAATGTAAGATACCTAACCATACTAAAACCATTACAGTGTAACCCACTGCTTGAAAGACCGATAATCTTATCTCCTTTCTTTATGGATCTACCATCTACAATATCTCTTTCCTCTACAACACCAGTACAGAAACCAGCAAGCTCTAAATGATCTGGATCTCCAGGACGTTCACCATGTTCTGCTGTTTCTCCCCCAAGTAGTGTACAACCTGCTTCTTTACATGCATCACCTATGCCCTCTACAAGGGGTTTGAGGAGTTCTGGTCTAAGTTTATTACATTTGATATAGTCCAAGAAGTAAAGAGGTTCTGCACCGCATGTAATAACGTCATTGACACACATCGCAACTAGATCTTGTCCTACATCTTTCATGATATCTGGATTATCAGTTGCAAAAAGTGATGTAAGATAAGACTTATTACCTACTCCATCAGTACCAGATACCAAAATAGGGTTATCATACCCAGAAGGTATTCTCATCATTCCATTAAAACCACCAAATCCACCCAAAACCTCAGGTCTATGAGTGGATTTTACGATTTCTTTAATGTCAGTAACAAAATTATTACCAGCATCTATGTCAACACCAGCAGTTTTGTAGTCAAGCATGTCTTAATAAGTCAAAATTTGCAGAAACAACGATTCGTCTTCCTTTTACAGGAGGAACTTCATGCATTAATGTAGATGGCCAGATTAAAAGTTGACCAATTTGTGGTTTTAAACACAATTCTTGGTCAAACATACCCTTACTATCCTCTCTACGTTCAAATACTATAGACGAAGGGTTCTCGTCTAGCTCAACATAATAAGAAATTGCGAATGCTGATGGCCAATGATCATGTGCAACGGTGTAATCACCCTCTTTATAATCAGCAAACCAAAAATTTTTACATACCCATTCAGCATTACACTTAGGGAAATACCCTTGAGCAACAAAATTAACAGCATTTGTAACAGATTTTACAAAATTATCAAGATGAGGAGACATAACTTCATGGGTTTTCCATGCACTATGCCATGCCTTAACGTTACTTTCGTTACTTTCTGGGTATTTCTCCTTATATTCTTCTAAAACTGCTTTCAGATAGACGTTAATTTCTTTATGACCGTCTATAATAGTATCAAAAATAGGAAGATACTTCCTAACATGGTGTGTATTAATTTGTCCCATAGGTTATCCTTGCCAAATCATTTCGGGCATTTGGTTTTGTCCTGGTCTCATCACAACTAATAGAATGAAATATCCAACAAACCAAATAATATTGAATAACCAAGCTTGTCTCCATAGGTATTTTCTAATACCCATAGAGATAAAGACCCTCTTTATTGCTTCGGGGTCATCTTCATTACCTACAGATCTAAAAATCTGTTCAATAATCACTGCAATAATGGTTCCTATCACTAAAGGATAGAAAACAAAGTTTGCAAATGACATTACTGCGATTAAAAAGGTCATATTCGTGGAATATAAGATTTGTACTTTTCTACTTGAGGTATTATATCACGTTCTACTCTCTCTACAATCTGATCTAGAATATTAACATCAATATGCATAAAGGGAGGAATGATACCTAGAATTCTTAATAACCCATCAACAAATAATGCTAGGGTAGTAAACCCTAGAATCATACTAATGATAGTTGCTTCTCTATTATGCTTTGCCATTGATGCTTCATCAATTCTCCGTGCTTCTTCAACAGCTTCGGCAATCATTGCATCAACTTCTTCTTTAGTATAACATATAGATTTAATTTTATCTTCGGTCATATTAATAGTTGTATTCATCAAGCACATCTAAAGCATTATTCAATGCCTGTTGTGCTGCCCATCTTTCCTTACTATCCCAATTAGGATACCAAGTTTTATCATCAATCCCCTTCTTTATATGAAGAAGACGTGATTCCATATCCACTTTTTTAAGTCGTCCGTTCATATAATTAGGGTACTGTGGAAAAGGTGGTTCCATTTTATAAAACCACTGAATAGTATAAGTTTATTTAAACTATTTTACTTCTTAGGACTGTGCCCATGTGCGATCCCTAACTCATGCATCTTAGCATGTTCATCTATTTGATCTCTTAAATCTTCCTTGCCAGGTCCGAAGGTTAACCATACGCCCCAACCAAGAAGAAACAATAATAGACCTACGATGATGTATACGACTATCATTCCATATCCTCCATATATGTTTCTACATCGGACATAAGTTTTTCTACATCTACTATACTGTCAATCTTAGCTAGCATATCAGCAATGTGCTTCACTATCCAAGGTTTCTCAGTACGTGCAGCAAACGCAAGTGCTTCACGTAAGTCCTCTTGTGCGTTTTTAAGAGAACTTTCAACTTGTTTAGTTAGAGTCATTATTATTTTCCTTAGGTAGTTTTTTATTCCATTCTTTAATTAGGAACTCTAGTTCTTTAATTCTAGAATTCGCATTTTTAATCTTTTCTTTCAGATCCATCGGTGACCCCCCGTTCGGCGTTCAGGAAATTTCATGACCTCCCTTGTCCTCTGTATCTCTTCCTCGCTTTATTTGCTGAAGTCGCAGAATACTTTGTATGCTTCCCAGTACCCTGACGAGTTTTCTTGGGAATTGCCTCAACGAAAGACTGCCCAGTCAGAGATGCTTTAATTTTTGCCATAAATTATATATTTGATCCGATTATTATTGTAGGACATTGAAACGGTCCTGTCAAGGGTCTAGGTGTAGTAGCTGCCCCTGCAACTAATGTTTCATCTCCTCCCAGTGGTGGTGCAGAAGCTACACATGGTAATTGACCATTGAAATAGACAGTAGTGTTACTACCAACTTTCATAGATCGTGTACCAGGATTGCAAGGAATTGGGTTAAGTGGATTAACCTTTACAGGAGCAATAGGTGTTGGTACATGTGCTGGAGTTATTATACTTATCGGACTTCCTCCACTGCCTACTGTAGTAAGTATTGGAGCTCCTCCAAGTGGTGCTGCTGGATA
>CETG01021002.1_pt1 | contig 15664 bp, 20 predicted proteins | sample 361471 | NCBI WGS metagenome assembly CETG01 (sample SAMEA2622696, study PRJEB7988) | marine metagenome | isolation source: saline water (ENVO:00002010), including | reverse complement strand
AATGTTTATAGGTATTTAGTATTTAATGAATAACTTATTTAAAGTCGCAAAATTTTTAGTATTAATTAATTTGTTAACATCATGTCAATTTAATGATGGATTTAAAATGCCAAGTCTTAATGATATTAAAGTTAGAGATTCCAAATCTCAAATTAAAAAGAAAGAGAAATTGGAGATAAGAATATCTTGTGGTGATGGGAATTTAAAAGAATTACTGGACAAAGGATGGCAAATTAAAAATTCATATACTGAGGAAAAGGTATGTTCATGGAAATCAGTACCTGCAAATAAAAAATGTGATATGGAAAGAGATAAAGGTTGTAAAATCACAAAACCAGATGTAATAGGAAAAGAAATATATTATTTATTAGAGAAATAAAAAAAGAGTTAAATTATGAATAACAAAATAAACAAATTAGTAAATTTAATTTTTAATAAGCTTAAAAACCACAAAAGTTCAGCTTCTAAAATAAGTAGAAAAGATATTGAAGAATTAGTGGATTATCTAATTAATAGTGATTAAAGATAAATAAAACGAATGCTATGTGTTAGCTTTATATTTGCAATAAGAAAGTGCATTAATTCATAAAAAAGTTACTATGTTTAATTTTTCACCTCTCACATTAATCTTAATAATAATTTTCATAGCAAGTCTAATTTCTCTATATAGAATCACTTCTAAATAATTATTTTAAAAACTTCAATATTAAAAAAATATGAAAGAAGTAAATATTGTATGGTTTAAAAAAGACTTAAGGATAGTAGATAATGAAGCTTTAATTGAAGCACAAAAAGATTCAGATATACTACCTCTTTATATTATAGAAAAGGAACTTTGGAAACAAAAAGCTTATTCCGATAGACAGTGGCAATTTTGCAAAGAGAGTCTCCTTGATTTAAGAAAAGAATTAAAGTCTTTAGGTCAGCCATTAATTATAAGGGTAGGAAATGCAAAAGAAATTTTTGAAGATTTATTCAGTAAATTTATAATAAAAGGGATTTATAGTCATCAAGAGACTGGTGATTATTTTACATACGAAAGAGATCAAAAAATAGAAAAATTACTTAAAATAAGGAATGTTAGATGGTATCAGTTCATTCAATTTGGAGTTTTTAGAGGAAATAACGATAGAAACAATTGGTCAATCAGATGGAAAGAACAATTGGGAAAGGATATTCTAAAAAAACCCTTAAAAATAAATCCTATCGATATAGATACTGGAGAGATTCCGAATGATAAGATTTTCAACTTTAAAAAAGATTTATGCAAAGGTAGACTTAAGGGAGGCAGATTAAATGGATTAAATAGGCTTAATTACTTTTTTGATAAAAAGATTTCTTCATATAAAAAAGATATTTCTAATCCAGAAAAATCTTTAGAGAGTTGCTCAAGGTTATCTCCATATATAAGTTGGGGATGCCTATCCTTGAAAGAAATAATTTTCAAATCAAAAACGAATAAAAGTTTAGATGCAAAAATGTTTAGAAGCCGATTGTCATGGCATTGCCACTTTATACAAAAACTTGAAAGTGAGCCTGAGTTGGAATTCAAAGAATTACATCCTTACTATAAAGATCTGAGAAATGAGAATAATGAACTTTTAAGATTATGGAGCGAGGGTAAAACTGGTTTTCCTTTTATGGACGCATGTATGCGATCACTTAATTACAACGGATGGATAAATTTCAGGATGAGAGCCATGTTGATGTCTTTCGCTAGTTATAACTTATGGATACCTTGGCAAAATTCAGGCTTAGTTTTAGCCAGTAAATTTGTTGATTATGAACCAGGGATTCACTGGAATCAATGTCAAATGCAGTCAGGCACAACATCAATAAATATAAATAGAATTTATAATCCTATTAAGCAAGGAAAGGATCATGATCCCAATGGAATCTTTATAAAGAAATGGATACCAGAATTAAGAACTATTCCAAAAATATTTATTCACGAACCTTGGCTTATTATTGATCCAAATAAATACGAATACTTGAACGCGACAAACTATTTAAAACCAATTGTTGATATAAAATATACAACGATAAAAGCTAGACAAACAATAAAACAGATAATTCAAAAAGAAGGTTATTTTCAAATCTCAAAAAAGATTTACGAAAAACATGGTTCCAGAAGAAATCCTTTCAGAAAAAGAAAGAAATTACTAAATTCAGATAAGCCGAGTAAAAAAATAATTCAAATGGAATTAAACCTAAATATTAAATAAAATAAATAATTATCTTTATTTTTTAAATTTCAAATATGTTTAATCAAAATACTAAATTCTTAATAAAATAACTATCAAAAACTTTTTATATATCCTACAGTTACTTAATTTTGTTATTAAAATAACAAACTATTTAATTAATTATCAAAAGTAGCAAGCGATACTGAAAGAAAAAGACTATATTACTGATAATAGAATTTTTGAAAATGTCATACGAAGCTGGAAGCAAAGAATGCAGGCTCCTTATAGATGCTAAGGAGAGCATTCTATCTGCAATGAATTCATTAAATGATATTAGTAAAACAGATGATATTGAGATTCAGTTAAAAGAAATTTATAAAACTTTAGATGAATTGCATGATAAAAGAAGAATAATTGAAGAAACTGCTAATCCTTTTTAAAAAAGGTCTTAAAAATCTTCAAATTCATTTTTTACTTTTTTCTTATTTTTATCAGACAATAGCTGATGAAGAGCATCTAACTGTGCGTGCACCTCTCTAGCTTCACCAGGATCAGGTAAAAGATCCTCCTTTAACAACATTTGATGCATATCTCTTAGTTCTAACCTTATATACCTTAGGTGTGAACTAACCTCTTCTCGTTTTGTAAAACTCATACATTAGAATCATCATTAAACATTATACAATATAAAGAAATCTATAATTAGAGTACCGCTAAGTATTTAGAGGTTTTTAAACATTCCTTCTATATTAAAAATCATGAAAAAGAAAACAAAAAAAAGAAAAAAAGTACTAGAAAACGTCGTTAAGAAACAAAAAGAACCTAATAAAAATAGTGCAAAATTAGTTCTATTTATTTTTGGCCTAGGTCCTATAATCGGTATTATTTTATTTCTAGCGAGTAAAGGTTTTTTTAATACGCCGTATTAAATAAAAAGATCCTAAAATAATTAATAAGTAACTTTTGTATTTATTTAATAATTTAATTAGCATTTTAAAAATGATTTGTTTATTTTGAGTAATAAATCCGAAAAACAATTGAGATACTTCACTTTAAATACTAGGCAAAAGATCAACAATATCATCAACAAATTAAATAATAAAGAAAAAGTCTCTCTAGATGAAAGAATTATTTTAAGTAAATATTCAACTAAGTTACCGAATATACTAACAAAAATAAAAGAAAGATCACTTAAATCTTTTTAATGAATTGACTCTGAATTGAGCTACCTTTTCGGCTGTTTCAGGATTGCAAATAACAAAAGGATGATCAGATAAATTTTCAATTATTTTTTTAATTTTTAAACTAATATCATTACATTCAATTTTTTTCCACTCATCATCAAAAGACATTGCAAAACTATCTGCATTATTAAACTTTTTTTCTGACATAATTAATGGTTGAATTTTGAAGTTTAGATTAAACTCCTATTTTAATATTATTGCGAGAAACAATCATCAAAGTAAGACAGCAGAAAGTGTTTAATTGACATAAATGTTACAATAATGACAAAGCAATAAAATCATGGATACTAATGTAAAGCGAATTGGTTATCTTCCAAGAAAAAGAGTTCTTGAAATTATAGATAAAATTTCTGAAAGCGAGTCAATTAGCAGATCAAAAGTAGTAGGTATACTTGTAGAAGAAGCGTTGGATGCAAGAGGCATTGCTAATTTTGGTTTCCTAAATAAAAACGCAAAAAACAACACGCAAATCTTAAATGATTTAGATAGTAACAAAAGTCTAAAAATTTTAGACGATGAATTTGTTGATGATAGTGGCTATACATTTTCTAATCAAAACAACTTAGGACAAGACATTTCTTCATCAGATATTGAATTGGCTAATAAAATTAATTTATTAAAGAAATCTGGCCTTATTTAGTAATTAAAGGTTGATAATTTATATATTTTCATTTAATTTCGTATGCACAAATATTGATTATTGAGTATCGTAAATCAATTAAATATTACTCTTATAAATTTTCTCAATTTTTTTAATTACTTGAATAAATGAAAGATCTAAAATGTCCCTCTTGCGGTAAAACCTTTAAAATTGATCCCACTAGCTATGATGACTTACTCTCTCAAATCAGAGATGATGAATTCAATAAACAAATTAATGAGTACAAAAATTTCGCTGAATTAATAAAAAATAAAGAGATTGATAATAAAAAGAAGGATTTCCAGATTTTACTAGAAAATCAGAAGAAGAAATTAGAACAAAATATATTTAATTTAAAATCTGAAATTAATTATGCAAAATTAGATAAAAATAATGCTTTAAAAGAAATTAAAAATATTTCAGAAAAAGAATTATTGAATCTAAAGAACCAGATAGAAATTTTAAAAAAAGAATTAGCAATGCAATCAGAAATTAAAAAACACCATCATGATAAGGAGATTTTAGATATCCAAAACAAATCAGATAAAGAGAAAAATGAATTAAAAATATCTTATGAAAAACTAAAACATGAGAAATCTATCTCAGAAAAAGCAATAGAGGAAAAATATTCCATAATAATTAAAGAACGTGATGCCGCACTTCAAAGAGAAAGAGATATGAAATTAAAATTAAGTACAAAGATGCAAGGAGAATCTCTTGAAAAGCATTGTGAGAATGAATTCAATAAGATACGCGCAACAGCATTTCCTAATTCATATTTTGAAAAAGATAATGATTCAAGTTCAGGTTCTAAGGGAGATTATATTTTCAAAGAAAATGATAATGAAAATATTGAAATAATCTCAATCATGTTTGATATGAAAAACGAAAGTTTCTTAACAGAGAAGAAGCATAAAAACGAAGAATTTTTTAAAAAGTTGGATAGAGACAGGAGGGAGAAATCATGCGAATATGCTATTCTAGTTTCTCTTTTAGAGCAAGATAGTGAATTATATAACTCAGGAATAGTTGATGTCTCATGGAAATTCCCCAAAATGTATGTTATACGACCACAATTTTTTATCCCTATCATTACACTTCTAAGAAATGCAGCAATTAATTCACTTAAATATAAAAAAGAGCTTTCAATTGAAAGGACTAAGAGATTAGATATCACAAATTTTGAGAATAACTTAGAACAGTTTAAAAATGCTTTCAATACTAATGTAAAACATGCTAAACAGAAATTTGAATATGCTATCGAAGGCATTGACAAGTCAATTAAACAATTAGAGGATATTAAAAAGAATTTACTTACTACTCAATTACACTTAGATAGGGCAAATAAAAAATCAGAAAGTCTTTCAATAAAAAAACTTACATCTAATAATCCTACGATGCAAAATGAATTTAAAAAAGCGAATAAAAAATCAATCTAATAAGTTCGTTTTTTATTAAAAAAAAAAAAAAATAGATTAAACATTATATTTAAGTATAATAAAAATAATGATTAAATCAAATTAATGGCTATAAGTACTCCTATTTATAAAATTGCAAAAGATCTTGGCATTGATAGTAAAAGGGTTTTATTAGCTTGCAAGACACTAGGAATTAATGCAAAAGGTTCTACTAAAAGATTAAATAAAGAAGAAATAAGTAGGATAATTAATCACTTTGAGACTGGTAAAAATGTTTCTGATGAAGTTGTAAATATTATTAATACCAACAAAAGAGATGAGATGGAAACCTTAAAAAATAAAACTAAAAATAAAAATAAGAAAATTAATTACTTTTCAAATAGACTTATTGGCTAAACATTAAAAAAAACTAATTATTTCATTAATTTGGAGATTAGAACCACAATATTATAAGTATTTTCTTTAATATAGATAATATTACTCAAGTACAAAAAAATGTTTGAAGTATCTGAGTCTCTGGATAAAAAATGGTCAAGAGAAAAAATTTTATCAAAAATTAAAAGTGGAGCAAAGGTAGAACAAATAGTAAATGATTTTATTTTAGAAAATAAAAAAGATTTTAAAAAATTTTCAGAAATAATCAATAAAGATAATCACTATGTTTTGGCTAATTTAATTTCTTTATCTGAATGTGAATTAGAACTATTAAGGAGTATAAATAATTTAAATTTTTATAAAGCAAATCCTCTTAAACATAATGACTTAAATAAAAAAACAAATAATAAACTGCAGAATGAATTTAGTTTATTTATGAATACTTGGAGTAATAAATTTGTAATAATGGCTTTAATCATGATTAGTTTAATTTCTTTAACTAAGCAAGCATGGGTATGATTTCTAATTTAAACTTTTAATAATTGATTTGAAAAGTAATTTTGAAAATTTATTAGATTTCAAAGGTAGAAGCTTATATTGTTCCAGAGCAGATTTATGGGTAGATCCTTATAAACCTGTGAATAAAGCTATAGTAACCCATGCTCATTTTGATCATTTAAGTTTTGGCTGTCATGAATATATATGTTCTTACGAAACCTCTCTAATATTAAAAGAAAGATTGGGAAATAAAATCAATATAAAAACATATCATTATGGTGAAATATTTAAAGTAAATGGTGTATCAATTTCACTTTTCCCTTCAGGCCATATTATTGGTTCTTCTCAAATTAGATTTGAGGCTTCAGGTGTAGTTTGGCTAGTAACAGGAGATTTCAAAACCCAAGATGATCCTACATGTTTAGGATTAGAAAAAATAAAGACTGACGTCTTAATTTGTGAATCTACATTTTCATTACCAATATTTAATTGGGAAAAGACAGATTTAATTGCAAATAATATTTCTAAATGGGTAAATGATTACCCAGATAAAACATCACTACTTTTTTGCTATACGTTGGGAAAAGCTCAAAGAATATTAAATGAAATAAAAAGAAAAAATATAAAAAAGATTTTTACACATAAAAGTATTTCTAAAATAAATAGTTGTTATAAAAAACTTGGTATAGACATAATAGATACAATAACTTTTGAAAAAAATAATTTTCCAAAAGATACATTAGGAAGTCTTGTTCTTTTGCCTCCCTCATTAAATACAAAGAAATTCATTAATTCAATTAAAAATCCTCAGACATCATTTGCAAGTGGTTGGATGACAATTAGAGCATTAAAAAAAAGATCTGGATATGAAAAAGGTTTTGTTATCTCTGACCATGCTGATTGGAATGGATTAATAAATACCATTAAAGAATCAAAAGCTAAAAAGATTTATTTAAATCATGGAGATGGAGAAAACCTAGCAGAATATTTAAGATCTAAAGATAAATTAGATATCACCGCGATAAAAAATATATGAGTTTATCAAATTTTTCAAAACTATTCTCTGATTTAGATTCAAATAACAGTACTAATAAAAAAATAGAAATATTGATTAATTACTTGGAATCGAATCTTCCAATAGAAAATGCTTGCACAATATTATTACTTTTAGGCAAAAGTAATAAAAGGTTTATTAGCGGAAAAAAACTTAGAACATTTTTCAATGAGATATATAATTTACCGATTTGGTTAATAGAAGTTTGCTACTCAAAAGTTGGTGATTCAGCTGAAGTAATTTCCTTACTTTCAAAAGAACATATTAAAAATAATGATAAAAACTTTAGAAATATTTCAGTGAATAGTTTAATTAAGGAAATTTTACCTGAGCTAAATAAATTAGAGGATGAGAAAAAGAAATTAAGGCTAAAATATATTTGGGAAAATATTCCAAGCAGTAACCATTTAGTATTCAATAAAATATTAACTGGTACTTTTAGAGTAGGAGTATCAAGAGGAATTATTACAAAATCTATTTCCAAGTTAGTTAATATTGATGAGTCAATTATCTCACACAGGTTGATGGGCGAATTAAAACCTGAATTAGAAGATTATAATTTTCTAATAAATAATGCCTTGGAACTTGAAGAATTAAATTATAAACCATACCCTTTTCAATTAGCTAAACCATTCGAACAAAAAATAAAAAGTATTTCTATTGAAAAATTTTATTTTGAATCAAAATGGGATGGTATTAGAAGCCAACTAATAAAAAGATCAGGCAAAGTTTCCATATGGACGCGAGGTGAAGAGTTAGTTAATAATTCTTTTCCAGATTTATTAGTAGAAGTTCTAAAAATAGAAGATGATTTTGTCTTAGATGGTGAAATATTAGTATGGAATTACTTAGAAAATATACCTAAGGATTTTTCATCTTTGCAGAAAAGATTAGGAAGAAAAAAACCTTCATCCAAGATTCAAAATAACTATCCCATAACTTTTATTACATATGATATTTTAGAGTTAAATGGAAATGATATTAGACAATTAATTCTAGAAAAAAGAAGGCTTTTATTAAAAGAATATTTTTCAAAATGGCAAGAAAAAAATAAAGATAAATTTTCAAAAAAGCTTAAAATAACACCTTTACATGATTTAAAGAGTTGGGAGCAAATAGATAAATTTAAAAACTTAGCAAGAATAAATAATACTGAAGGATTAGTTATAAAAAAGAAATCAGCTTCATATTTACCAGGGAGGAAGTCAGGTCATTGGTGGAAATATAAAGTTGATCCAATGCAACTTGATGCAGTATTAATTTATGCAAAGAGCGGTAGTGGCAAAAGAGCTGGATTATACACAGATTATAGTTTTGCTCTTTGGGATAAAGATAAACTTGTTAAATTTGCAAGTGCTTATTCTGGTTTATCTAATAATGAAATAAAAGAGTTAGACAATTGGATTAGAAAAAATACTATTGAAAAGTATGGTCCAGTAAGATCAGTAAAACCAGAAATGGTTTTTGAAATATCATTTGAAAAGATTCAATTATCAAACCGTCATAAAGCAGGTATTGCTGTAAGATTTCCTAGAATTTCTAAATGGAGGAAAGATAAATTAATTAAAGATGCAAATAAAATAAAAGATGCATATAAATTAATGAATAATATCTCATGAAAGAAACCAATACTAGAATTTATGATGATATTTTTTTCTCTTTTTTTAAAGAGAAAGGTTGGCAACCGTTATCTTTTCAAATTGAAGCTTGGAATTCTTTTTTAAATGGAGATAGTGGAATTATTCAAGTCCCAACTGGTTGTGGTAAAACATATGCTGCATTATTAGGCCCATTAAAAAAATTGAAAGATTTGAAGAATCCAAAAGGAGTAAACATATTATTTATTACACCATTGAAGGCTCTTAGTCGAGATATAGAAAAATCAATTAAAGAAGCAGCAAAATATTTTGACAAAAAAATAACAATCTCTGTCAGAAATGGAGATACTTCATCCTATGAGAAAAGAAAACAGTTAAAGAATCCTCCCAATATTTTGATAACCACTCCAGAATCTCTTTCCCTACTAATAGCTCAAAGAGAATCTGATATATTCTTTGATAATTTAATTTCAATAATTATTGATGAATGGCATGAATTACTAATTAGTAAAAGAGGAAATCAATGCGAATTAGCCTTAAGTTGGTTAAGGAGAAATAGAGAAATTCAAGTTTTTGCAATGAGTGCAACAATAGGAAATATTAAGGAAGCAGCAAGAGCAATTGTTGGAATTAAAGCGAAGGAACCTACCATTATCAAAAGTAATTTAATTAAAAAAATACACATAAAAAGTGTTATCCCAGAAAATATAGGCTCATTCCCTTGGAATGGTCATTTGGGTATAAGAAGTCATCAATCATTATTAAATATGATTGATAAAAATAAAAGTACTCTTTTTTTTACAAATACAAGGAATCAATCTGAAAGATGGTTTCAATGCTTGAAATATTATAATTCTGAAATTGAAAATAAAATTGCCATACATCATGGATCCTTAGATAAGGATGAAAGACAATTAGTCGAGGAAGGAGTTAAGAATGGTTCAATAAAATGGGTTATCTGCACAAGTTCATTAGATTTAGGAGTAGATTTTCAACAAGTTGATCAAATAGTTCAAATTGGTAGTGCTAAGAATTTAGCTAGGCTTATACAAAGAGCGGGAAGAAGTGCACATAAACCAGGTGGAAATTCAAAAATTATTTTCATGCCAACAAATGCACTTGAATTATTAGAGGTAAGTGCGATGAGAAGATTAATAAAGGAGGAAATATCAGAAAATATTCACCTCCCAGAATTATCTTTTGATGTCCTATTACAACACCTAGTAAGTCTTGCTTGCGGTCCAGGCTTTAACCCTAAAGAGGAAAAGAAAAATATTAAAGATTGTTGGAGTTATAGAAATTTAAAAGATGAAGAATGGAATTGGTGTTTAGATTTCTTAGAGTATGGAGGAAAGTGTTTAAAAGCATATCCTAAATATCAAAAAATTCATAAAAAATTCTCCGATAAAAAAGAAAAGTCCTACAAATATTTTGTGAAAGATCATTCAATAATTAGAATTCATAAATTTAATATTGGGACAATAACAAGTAATAATTATTTAAATGTCAAATTTATAAATGGGAAAACATTAGGAAATTTAGAAGAAAATTTTTCTTCTAAATTAAAATCAGGAGATGTCTTTTTTTTTGCTGGCAAAATGCTTGAATTTATTAAAGTTAAAGACATGAATGTTTATGTAAAAAAATCTATTAAGAAAAGTGCCATGATCCCAGCATGGATTGGAGGGCAAATTGCAATATCTGATCTTTTAAGTAGAAATATTAGAAAAGAAATAGATATTTGTGGAAAATTAAATAAATCTAATAAAAACATTAGTGAAGAAATAAATGCACTGAAACCAATCTTGAAGCGTCAAAAAATAATTTCTGATATCCCAAAAATTAACGAATTACTTATTGAGATTTATAAAACAAAAAAATATCGAAGTTTATTTGTCTTCACTTTAGAAGGCAAATTCGCTAATGAGGGGATTGGATTTTTATGGGCTTTAAGATTTGCAAAAAGACTTAAGACCACTTTTATTATCTCTGCAAATGATTTCGGATTTAGCTTGACGACTTATGAAGATTTTGATTTCCCCTCAATTCTAAAAGAGCCTTCTAGTTTATTAGATTCTAAAAATTTAAATGAAGATTTAGAAAATGCAATAAATTTATCTGAATTGACAAAAAGAAAATTTAAAAATATAGCTCAAGTAAGTGGACTAATTAATAATAATACTCCCTTTAATTCAAAAAACTCAAGTCAACTTAATATTAGTTCTAGTTTACTTTTTGATGTCTTTACAAAATATGAGAAAGAACATTTATTAATTAAACAGGCTCAAAAAGAAGTTATTAAAGATACATTAGAGAGTGAAAGGATAAAAAAGAGCCTTATTAGAATTTCCAATTTAAGATTAATAATTAATGAGACAAAAGAGCCTTCTCCTTTTGCTTTTCCTCTTTTAGTTGAGAGACTAAGTAGTACTTTCAGTAATGAGTCAATAGAAACTAGGATTGAAAGATTAATAAATTCTTATGGAAAATAAATTAAAAAATTCTATTATTTTTAAATGGAATAACTCAGAATTAGAGCTATTGCCCTCAAGATCTATTTTTATAAAGGAAACTAATGAACTTTTAATTAGCGATATTCATTTAGGAAAAGGGGAATACTTTCAATCAAATGGGATACCCTTAACTAATAATCAGGATGATACAAATTTCATAAGAATTATAAAACTTGTTAAAAAAGTAAAACCTAATAAGCTAATTATACTTGGAGACTTATTTCATAGTAAATTCTCAATAAGCAAAGAGACTTTAATTAAAGTAGAAAAACTTCCAGAATTTTTAAATATTAAAATTGAATTAATAGAAGGTAACCATGATAAAGGATGCAACATTAAAAATATTCAGCGCTATAAAACAAAAAGATCATTAAACCTAATTTATAGTCATGAGCCAATTAAAAAAAAAGAAAAAAATATATTAAATATATGCGGGCATTATCATCCAAAACTTTATATTAAAAATTTCAAAACAAAATTTCCATTTAGATGCTTTGCCCTTGATGAGAAGAGAAAAAACTTATATCTGCCTGCCTTCGGTGATCTAACAGGGGGGTATTTATGTAAAAATGAATTTAAGAAATGGGCTATTATATTAGATAAGTCTATTATTCCTGTTTAATAAAGTTTATAAGTATCACAAAGTTATTTATTTTTATACAAATTGATACTTAATATTCTCAATTTATAAATAAATATTTTAAATTATCTGATATGTGTGAATGTAAATGATTAATAAATCAAACAAAACAATCGAATCAAATAATAGTAATCATGTACCAATTTCCTCAGCAAAAAAACTACGTTATAAAAGGGATAGACTATAAATTATAAAAATGCAAAAATTTATTTACTTAATATTATCTCAAGTTTTTCTTTTTCAAATTGCAATAAGAGCAAATGAAAGCTTTTCTGTTGAAATTGAAGCCCTTACTCTTGTAATGGAAAAATTAGATAATGAAATTGAGCAAAAAAATAATATTAGTAGTCAAAAACCAAGTTATATGGCATTTAAGCAAGATGAATGTAATGCTAAAGTCGAAGTTACAGAAAAAGATGGTTTTCAAATAACAAATAAAGAATCATTTGATGTTAATGTTTGCAAAAAAGAAATCTTCAAAACTAAAACTAATTAATAATTTCCTATAGAAAATGAAAGTTTTCCCTCTGAAATATTAGTTCTTTCTTTTTCAAAAAATTTATACTTGAAAGTATCAGTTAAACTTACATAAATATTTTTTCTATAATTATTGATATAAATTAAGTATTTTTACTCTTATGTCAGTAGATCCGTAAAAAAGTTTTCAACTTTTTAATAGTTTTTCCCCAAGCTTTTCCACATAAATAAGAATAATTCTTTAGATAAGGTTTAAATTTAATCTTTTGCTTTCTTTGAGACCTCTTGATTTTCTCTCCTAATCATTAAGGCTTCTATTTGCGCGAGAACTTTTTGAAGTTCATCTGTTTTATTTAAAGAAGATTCAGCAACTTCTCTAAGTTTCTCTAATTGTTCTTGTGTTTTGTTCATTTTTAATTAGATAAATTTCATCAATTAAAATTGATGGTTAAAAACAAATTTGTAGACACACACATTAATATCTTTACTTCTTTTCTTAAAAAGTCAAATAGAAATTTTAAAAATCTTGAATTCATAATCTTTATAATTTTTTTCAAGTTTATATGGATTCAAGAAATGAATACTGGCAGACCAAAAGTAGCAGTAGTAATTAAGGCTCCTGCAAAAATAATAAAAGGAAGATAAGGAAAGTTTTTCAAAACCTATTAATAAATTTGAATTTACTATATAGGTATTTATACTCTTTGTCTAGGTATATGTATAATTTTACACTTAAACTTTTATTCCAAAGAATAGAAATATAAATAAAAGTGTTGAAGTTATAAATCCAAATCCAATTAAAGGCCCAACAATACCCGTGTTTATAAACTTAAAAAAATTAAATTGAATTTTTTTAGATTTCTCCATCAAAAGAGATAGTATTATTGGATAATTTAGACAATTATATAAACAAGAGCAAGAAAAATTGATCGTAATTCTTGTAGTTTTTTGCCAAAGTAAAGATAAATTCTTTACAAGTTTTTATCCAAATTTACCAGAGATATACTCTTGGGTAATTTTTTCCTTAGGAGAGTTAAAAATTTTATTGGTTGAATCATATTCAGCAAGATAGCCTACTTTTCCCCCATCACCAATACCGTCTTCTACAGCATTAAAGAATGCAGTCATATCAGATACTCTTAAAGCTTGTTGCATATTATGAGTAACAATAACAATAGTATATTTCTTCTTTAATTGATGCATTGTCTCTTCAATTTTTAAAGTCGAAATTGGATCTAAAGCAGAACAAGGTTCATCCATTAATATTATTTCAGGCTCAATCGCAATCGTTCGTGCAATACATAATCTTTGTTGTTGCCCCCCAGACAGAGAGTAACCACTATCATTTAATTTATCCTTACATTCATCCCATAAAGCAGCTTTTCTGAGTGAAATTTCTACAAGTTCATCCATGTCTCCGGTAAAGCCATTAATTCTTGCTCCAAAAGCAATATTTTCATAAATAGATTTTGGGAAAGGGTTAGGTTGTTGAAAGACCATTCCAATTCTTCTTCTCACTTCAACTGGATCTACTCTTTTGTCATAGATATTAGTCCCATCAAACAGGACTGTTCCTTTCAGTGAACAGTTAGGAATTAAATCATTCATTCTGTTAAGAGATCTCAGAACAGTTGATTTACCACAACCAGAAGGTCCAATAAGGGATGTTATATTTCCTTTTTTAAAGTTACAAAAAACATTTCTTACTGCTTCAAAAGTTCCATAGCGAATAGAGACATTCTCAAGAGATAATATGATATTCTTTGAAGTTTTTTTATTGGTTTTAATCATTTTTTATACTCTCTTAGTTTTCTCAGTAAGAGCGGCTAATATCCTCGAAAATATATTTACTGATAGTATCGATAAAACAAGAATAAAGGAAGCTGCCCATGCTAATTTATTCTGTGCATCATAAGGTTCAAGGGCAAAATTGTATATCAGTACAGCTAAAGAACCCATCTCATAAAATAAATCTCCAAAACCAGTAATGTAGTAGTAAGAAAATAAAGCAGTAAAGATCAAAGGTGCTGTTTCTCCTGCAGCTCTTGCGATTCCAAGAACAACCCCAGTAGCAATAGATCTAAATGCAGAGGGTAAAGTAACTTTCAATATGGTTGTATACATACTTGCTCCTACACCAAGAGAAGCATATCTCAACTCATTCGGAACTAACTTTAAACCCTCATCAGTTGTTTTTATTACTGTAGGTAGCATCAATATTGAGAGAGCCATTCCTCCTGCCAAACCACTATACATACTTCCAAATAAAATTTTAGTTGAAACTATTAAGGCATAAATAAATACACCTGCAATTATTGAGGGAACTCCTGCTAAAACATTAACCCCAAATCTAATAAATCTTGAGAAAGGTCCTCCTTTTGAATATTCAGCAAGATATATACCACCACCAACTCCTATAGGTATGGCAATAGTTGAGGCAATAGCAGTTATTATTAATGTCCCGATCAATGCAGGATTAATACCTCCAGCATCTAAATCATCTCCAGGAGGATTTGGTTCTAACGTAAATAGTTCTGGTGTAATTTGAGATCCACCTTTAATAAGAATATAAATTACCAGAGAAATCAAAGGTAGTATTGCAAGCAATGCGAAAATTACGGATAAAGAAGTAAAGAATTTATCTCCAATATTTCTTGATAATCTTTTTTGATAATAAAGTGAATTCATAATTATCTAATATTTGAGACTAAATTTCTTAACTAACCACTGTGCAACGATATTGACCACTAAAGATAAGATCATTAGTACAAAAGCCGCATAAAAGAGTGATGAAATCTGACTTCCATCAGCCTCACCAAATTGATTTGCAAGCATGGAGGAGATGGTATATCCAGGAGATAATAGAGACCAACTAAATGCATTGGAATTACCAATAATCATTGTGACAGCCATTGTTTCACCCATTGCCCTGCCTAAAGCCAATAGAACACCTGCCATAATTCCTGATAATGCTGCAGGTAAAATCACTGAAAAAATTGTTTTCCATCTACTTGCTCCAAT
>CETG01001555.1_pt1 | contig 15704 bp, 25 predicted proteins | sample 361471 | NCBI WGS metagenome assembly CETG01 (sample SAMEA2622696, study PRJEB7988) | marine metagenome | isolation source: saline water (ENVO:00002010), including | reverse complement strand
TCGATTCTGTCAATCTGGTATGGCAACGGTCTAAAAAATAGAGAGAAGGTAAAAAGAGCTCACTAATTAAAGTGAATGGAATTTAAACGCGACGGCGTTTGGGCCGTCTGCATCCATTGTGAGGAAGAGGAGTTACATCCCTAATTAATGTGATTTCAAGGCCGGCAACTTGCAAAGCTCGAATAGCAGTTTCTCGTCCAGAGCCTGGTCCTCTTACTAGTACCTCTATTTGGCGCATTCCTTGTTCAAGAGCTTTGCGAGCAGCAGCTTCTGCAGCTGTTTGAGCTGCAAATGGAGTACCTTTTCTGGCTCCTTTAAATCCACTGGCACCAGCAGAAGACCATGAAATCACTGCACCCGAAGTATCAGCAATGGAAACAATGGTGTTATTAAAGGTACTTTGAATATGCACAACTCCATTTGGAACATTGCGCTTGACCTTCTTAGAACCTGTTTTCTTAGTGGGAGTGGCCATATGGGGGGCCTATAAAAAGATGAAAGATTGAAAGTGACGAGAATTAATTAATTATTTACTTCTTCCTTCCAGCAACCGTCTTGCGCGAACCTCTTCGAGTGCGAGCATTGGTGCGAGTGCGCTGACCTCGAACAGGGAGGCTCATTCTATGTCGTCTTCCTCGAAGGCATCCTATGTCCTGCAGCCTTTTAAGAGCCATTCCTTCCTGTCGTCTTAAATCGCCTTCAAGCGTAAAAGCCTCAGTAGCGCTCCTGAGCTTTTGCACATCTCCATCATCTAAATCCTTGACACGAATATCAGGATTAACTCCTGCTTGTACAAGGATGGTTTGGGCTCTGGTTAAACCAATGCCGTAGATATAGGTGAGGGCAATTTCCACCCGCTTTTCGCGAGGTATGTCGATGCCTGCAATCCGTGCCACTTAAATCTTGAATAAGGAATGGGGGAAGGGCCAAATCCAACTCTATTGGGAATTGAGATGGATGCAAAAAATAGCAAAATTAATCAGCGAAAACTAATTTACTTGCTATTTCAAAAAAACCAGAATTTTAACCCTGGCGTTGTTTGTGCTTTTGAGTTGCGGTACAGATAACCATAACTCTGCCGTGGCGTCGAATTACCCGGCATTTTTCGCACATTTTTTTAACTGAGGCGCGGACCTTCATAATCGTGAGACTCTATAAAAATCCAAACAATTATTTTACTACATCGTTCAATTTAAAGATTCTCGAATTCGACTTGCAACGACATCAATTCCCGCATCACCTTCCACAGATTTCAGTAATCCTCGAGAAAAATAATGATCAATCAAAGGGGCTGTTTTGTTTCTATAAACTTCTAATCGGTTTCTTATAACCTTTTCATTGTCATCATCTCGACCCCTAGCAAGAAGCCTTTCAACAAGAATCTCATCATTAATTGCAATTAAAACAACTGCTTCAATAGGTTGATCAATTCTGAAAAGTAAAGATTCTAACGACTCAGCCTGTGAAAGATTCCTAGGGAATCCATCTAATAACCAACCTCTTGCTTGCTCAGTGAGTTTCTTTTCAACAAGGGCTAACACAATTTGATCACTAACCAATTCTCCTTTATTCATAACAATTTCAGCCTGTTTACCTAAATCGGTACCTGCTTCAACTTCGGATCTAAGCAAATCCCCAGTTGATAAATGCAAGAAATCGTTATTCTTGCAAAGCAATGATGCTTGAGTTCCTTTACCAGCTCCAGGAGGGCCAAGGAAAAGAAGTCGCTTTTTCATATATTGAAAACTCTATAGATAACGAATAAAACCTTAAAAGATTTACTGTCGAACCAGTCCTTCATATCGTTGTGAGATGACATAAGTTTGAACTTGCTTGGCTGTATCTATTGCTACGCCAACAAGTATCAATAAAGAAGTAGCACCAAGACCTTGAAAAGTCTGAACATTTGTAGCTCTCTCTACAGCAGCAGGAATAATAGCAACGGATCCGAGAAAAAGCCCTCCTAACAAAGTAAGGCGATTCTGAACGCCGGATAAATAATTAGACGTGGCGCTTCCAGGCCTAACTCCAGGTATTGCAACTCCTCCTCGCTTCAAGTTTGAAGCTATATCGACTGGATTAATTGTTAATGAAGCATAAAAATAAGCAAATCCCAAAATTAATGCAAAAAAGGTCAAAGCATAAGGCCAAGGATTAGAAGCACTAGGGTTCAAAGAGCCAGCTGCTCGAATTAATAAGGGATTTTTTGTAATGTTAGCTATTGTGATAGGGAGAAATATCAAGGCCGAAGCAAAGATAATTGGCATAACCCCACCGGCATTAAGCTTTAGAGGAAGATAACTTTGCCTATTTGGTAACAAAGCGGTTCCTCCAATTTGCCTCTTAGCACTAACAATGGGAATTCTTCTAGAACCTTCCTGAACAAAAATTATTCCTATGATTGTTATCAAGAAAACTAATAAAAGAACGATAATACCAACTACATCATTTCTATCTCCTGTTTGAGCTTTCTCAATAGTCGAGCTAAGAGCCTTCGGAAGAGTCGCAACAATATTCAGAAAAATAACTAATGATGCTCCTTGACCGATTCCCTTCTCAGTAATGATCTCACTCAGCCACATAACCACCATTGATCCAGTCACTAAAGCAAGTGCAGTTTGAACAACAAAAGTTGATGGACTTAGACTTTCTATTGCATAATTTCTCAAAACCAATGCAAAAACTATGCTTTGAGCAAGCCCCCAGCCCAGAGCAACATAACGAGTAATTTGAGATATTTTTCTTCTACCTGCTTCGCCCTCATTTTTTTGTAAATCCTCTAATTGAGGTAAAGCCGCTGTAAGTAATTGGATAATTATAGAAGCATTAATAAAAGGCAATATCCCAAGAGCAAAAATTCCAAGAGTTGAAATTCCACCTCCAGTAAAAATATCTAAGAATCCAAGTAATTGCCCGCCCTGATCTATAAAGGTTTTAAAGGCTTCTCGATCAATGCCTGGTAATGGAATATAGATGCCAAGACGAATCAAAAGGAGAAGGGCCAATGTGGTCAAAACCCTTCCTCTTAACTCCTTATTAAGCAATAGCTGAGTTATTACTTCCCCAGCACTTGGATTACGGCCACGACTAACTAACATTTATGAAACTAGAAGTACTTATTTATTGGTTATTTAAATACTAGTAAATTTCACAAGTTCCACCAGCAGCTTCAATCTTACTTTTAGCTGATGAAGTAAAAGCTGCAGCTTGAACTATAAGTTTGACTTTTATTTTTCCATTGCCAAGAATCTTTAAAGGATGCTTAGGGTTAGTAAGAATCTTAGCTTTTACTAGTGAATCAATATTGACAGTACTGCCATCTTTTAAATCATTCAAAGCAGAGACATTTAGAACACTAAAGGCTTTTTGATTGATTATCTGAAAATGCTTTTGCTTAGGTACACGTCTATAAAGAGGCATTTGCCCTCCTTCAAAACCAGGCCTAGTAGGGCGACCAGATCGAGATTTCTGACCTCTCATTCCAAAGCCACAACTTGCTCCTTGCCCGGCAGAAATACCACGTCCTTTTCTCAATTTAGGTTTACGAGAACCAGCGTTTGCTTGTAACGAATTCAGTGAAGGTTTCATAATTATCAAGAATAAATCTGCTCTAGAGAAATTCCTCTTTCTTTAGCAGTGGCTTTATGAGTGCGAAGTTCAGATAATGCAACCATCGCAGCTCTTGCATTATTTAAAGGAGTTTTACTTCCCAATCGCTTGGCTAAGACATTTTTAATGCCTGCAAGCTCTAATACTGTACGAATAGATCCTCCTGCAATTACACCAGTGCCTGGAGCTGCAGGACGAATCAAGACACTAGCTGCACCATCTCGGCCATTTGAAATAGTTGGAATTGAACTGCTTCGTGTCAAAGGGACCCTTACTAAATGCTTCTTTCCATCTGCAACTCCTTTTCTGACAGCACCTATGACATCCCCTGCCTTACCAACTCCGACTCCAACTTGTCCTTTTTCATTCCCTACAACAATAATTGCCCTAAAACTCATTTTTTTACCTCCTTTTACGGTTTTCGAAACTCTCCTAATTTGAACAACTCTTTCTTGCCATTCTGAATCTCTCTCTCGTCCTCGACCGCCACGACGATCACCACGACGATCACGACCACCACCTCGGCGCTGTTCTTTTTGCCCCTCAGAGCTTTTAGCAGCTCCAGGAGTCTCAGTATTAGTAGATTGTGTTTTTGTGTCAGTCATAATTAGTACAGGTTCAGAATTTAAGTCCCGCTCCTCGGGCGGCATCTGCTAAGGCTTTCACTCTACCGTGATAGATGTTGCCACCTCGATCAAAAACCACTTCTTTAATGCCTTTATCTAAAGCTCGCTGAGCTACAAGTTCGCCAACAGCTGAAGACGCATTACAAGAACTTCCACTTGCTTTGAGACTAGTTCGAAGATCTTTATCAACAGTTGAAGCAGTGCATAAAGTGCTTTGGGATACATCATCAATTACTTGAGCGTAAATATGATTATTAGAACGAAAAACAGCAAGTCTAGGTCGTTCTGGTGTCCCAGCTATATTCCTCCTAAGCCTTTTATGACGCTTTTGAGTTTGCTGTTTTCGGGAAAGAGTTGACATTTTTAAAAGTAATCAGAAAGAAAGAAAGAAAGAAAGAAATTATGCTTTTTTGCCAGACTTGCCGGCCTTTCTAATTATGTGTTCACCCTCAAATCTTATCCCTTTGCCTTTATAAGGCTCTGGAGGACGAATAGCACGAATTTTTGCTGCCTCATTACCCACTAACTCCTTATCAATTCCAGATACCATTACATTTGTATTGTTTTCAACCTTAAAAGTAATTCCCTCAGGTGGTACAACTTCTACAGGATGACTATAACCAGCACTAACTACTAAATTCCTGCCTTTGACTTGGGCTCTAGAACCCACACCTATTATCTCCAACTTTCTTATATACCCATTAGTTACCCCTTCTAACATATTTGCAACAAGGGTTCGTGATAGGCCATGCCTTTCTCGGGATTTTCTCTTTTCATTAACTGGAGAAATTAAAATCGAATTTTCTTTATAACTAATAGTTACTCCTGTAGGAAGAGTTCTTCTCAGTTCTCCTTTGGGGCCTTTAACAGTCAAAGATAAACCTTCGACTTTGACATCTACCTTGTCAGGAACTGAAATAGGTTTTTTACCAATGCGAGACATAATTCAAACTCCTTTTAATAGACGTAGCAGAGAACTTCTCCGCCAACACCTTGTTTTCGTGCATCCCGATCACTCATAACTCCTTTCGAAGTTGAAACAATCGCCACTCCAAGACCACCTAGAATTCTTGGTAAACCTCTAGTGTTCTTATAAATTCTCAAACCAGGTTTACTAACTCTTTGCATAGACCGAATAATGGGATGACGGTGCTTACCGCTGTACTTCAATCCGATTACCAATTCTTTGCTAATGCCTTCTCCTTCTTCACTGATTTCCGAAATAAAGCCCTCTTTCTGGAGCACCTTCGCAATGCTATGCAACATACGAGAAGAAGGGATTCTCGTGTTTGCGTGACGTTTCTGACTCGCATTACGAATGCGGGTTAGCATATCTGAAATTGGATCGTGATTAGCCATAGTTGTTAGATGTATAAGTTAGTTTTTACGAAAGGGCATACCCATTTCACTGAGGAGGGCTTTTCCCTCTTCATCTGACCGAGCGCTGGTAACAATCGTGATGTCCATCCCCCTAATTGCATCAACTTTATCGAACGAAACCTCTGGGAAAATCAGTTGTTCTTTTACTCCTATTGTGTAATTTCCTCGACCATCAAAACTCTTTGGACTAACCCCTCTAAAATCCCTAATCCTAGGAAGTGCAAGATTTATAAAACGTTCTAAAAATGCATACATTCGATCTCCACGCAGAGTTACCGCACAACCAATTGGCATACCCTCACGAATTTTGAATGTAGCAATTGCTTTTTTAGCTCTTGTTATCAATGCCTTCTGACCAGTAATAGTTGCCATTTCCGCAAGTGAAGCTTCCATAGCTTTTGAATTAGTAGCAGCCTCTCCTAAACCTCTATTTATAGTGACCTTAGTCACCTGAGGAACCTGATGAACATTGGACAAGCCTAGGTCCTTAAGAAGTTTTGGCCTAATTGTTTCTCGATAGCGCTTTTTAAGTGACATGATTTAGCAAGAGGTTAGAACGTTAGTTAATCAGGATCAGGAAGTGAAAGTGGACAAAGATAATGATGGGTTTTAAATAAAAAAAGCTGAATGAATTAATCAATTAATTCACCAGTTTTCTTCAGTCGCCGCTTCTTAGTTCCATCTTTTTCAACACAAATCTCTATTCGGCTTGCAACTTTCTTTTCAGTGGAATAAAACATCACATTTGAAGCATGTAAAGAAGCTTCTTCAGTCACAATCCTTCCACTTTCTCCTTCTTGAGTTGGCTTAACATGTCGAGTGCGAAGATTTATTCCTTGCACAACGACGCGATTCTGAATTGGCAAAGTTTTTAGAACTTCTCCAGTTTTACCCTTATCTTTTCCATTAATAACTTGAACAGTATCACCCTTGCGAATACGCATTTTTATACGTAGAGAAGGTTGAAAAGATTTAGTTTTTTGAGGGGAATTCAACATTTAAATAACCTCCGGAGCAAGAGAAACTATTTTAGTAAAATTACGATCTCGAAGTTCCCTAGCCACAGGTCCAAAAACCCTTGTTCCTCTAGGATTCTTATCATCATTAATTAATACTGCAGCATTATCATCAAATCGAATTGAATTACCTGTTTCTCTACGCATAGTCGCTTTAGTACGTACTACTACTGCTTTCACTACATCTGATTTTTTAACTCCCATATTAGGCATTGCATCTTTGACAGCTGCCACAATTACATCCCCTACATGGGCATATCGGCGATTAGAGCCAAGAACACGTATGCATTGCAAACGTTTTGCACCACTGTTATCAGCAACAGTAAGGTAAGTTTCTTGTTGAATCATTGATCTGCCTCCCTGGATTTCATTCCTTTACTAAGAACTTCAGAAACAGTCCAGCGTTTATGAGCACTTAGAGGACGAGTCTCTTTAATTCTTACTCGATCTCCAACCATGCAGTGATTCTCTGCATCATGTGCCTTATATCTAGTAGTACGGCTAACTGTTTTTTGATAGACAGGATGAGGAAAACGATTCTCAACAGCTACTACAACTGTTTTGTCCATCTTGTCACTAACTACAGTGCCTATGCGTTCCTTAAGTGCCATGGTTTCTAATAAATAATCAAGATTTAGTAGAGCGACTTCGCTCAGACTGAACCGTCAAAAGTTGGGCTAACTCAACGCGAGCCTCTTTAAAACGGTGAGTCTTATTGAGCTGCCTAGTCGCCTGCTGAAAACGAAGATCAAAAAGTTCTTTACGAATTTGATCAATCTTTGTGGTGATGTCAGCATCAGTAAGCTTCCGAACTTCTGCTGTATCTGGTCTAGCCATGATCAAGAATCCTCGGAGGCAGTAGCGGGTGCTTGAGTCGAAGCAGATGCAGTTGAGGCCTGATTCGATTCTTCCAATGCTATGAAAGTTGTTTTAATAGGAAGCTTGAATTGGGCAAGCCGCATAGCTTCCTTTGCTATTTCTTCATTAATTTCATCCCCACCCATTTCAAAAAGAATGCGGCCTGGTTTAACAACAGCAACCCAAAACTCAGGATTCCCCTTACCCGAACCCATACGAGTTTCAGCTGCTCTCATGGTGACAGGTTTGTCAGGGAAAATCCTGATCCATATTTGACCTCCTCTCTTGACATAACGAGTCATTGCTCGACGACTTGCTTCTATCTGACGAGATGTGATCCAACCACATTCCTTAGCTTGTAAAGCAAATTGCCCAAAAGCAATTTTGTTGCCTCGGGTAGCGATGCCACGCATGCGGCCTCTTTGTTGTTTACGAAATTTTGTTCGTTTTGGACTAAGCATGATTAAATCTCCTTATTTCGCCTCATTTGAACGATCTTCAAATTGTTGAGGACGCCGATTACTTTTTCTCCGAGGAGTACCACCTACGGGTAATGGCTGCTCTTCTTTGGGAAGAACTTCACCTTTAAAGACCCATACTTTAATACCTAAGACTCCATAAGTAGTACTTGCAACTTTTGTTGCATAATCAATCTCTGCCCTAAGAGTATGTAATGGGACCCTTCCTTCACGAGTCCATTCTGACCTTGCAATCTCTGCACCATTAAGGCGACCACCAACTTGTATTTTCAGCCCAAGAACTCCTGCTCTTTGCGCTCTTTGAACTGCCATTCGAATTGTGCGGCGAAAAGCTACTCTCTTCTCTAATTGCTGGGCTATATATTCAGCTAATAAATGCGCATCTGCATCCACTCGGTCAACCTCAACAACATTTATTCGAATCTGTCTATTCCTATCACCAATGGTCTTTTGGATGCCAGAACGCAAATCCTCAATTCCACTTCCTTGACGACCTACTATGACCCCAGGACGAGCTGTCTTAAGTTCAACTTCTAATTGATGAGCTTTTCTCGCTATTAAAACCTCACTTATACCTGCAGATCCATACTTCTTATTGATAAAAGTACGAATGCGATCATCTTCTTGAAGTAAAAGAGGATAAGTCTTACTAGGCGCATACCAACGAGAACGATGTTCCTGAGTAATTCCTAGTCTAATTCCAGTGGGATGAATTTTATGTCCCATCAGTCTTTATCCTCCTCAACGAGTGAATTGTTTGAACCTGCCACCGCAATGGTGATATGACAAGTCTGTTTTTTAATAGCAAAGGCCCTTCCCTGAGCACGAGGTCTAAACCTCTTCATAGTCGGACCCATATCTGCATTAGCACTAGTAATAACTAATGAAGAAGGATCCATTCCTAGATTGTGCTCAGCATTAGCAACAGCTGATCGAAGGACTTTAGTAATAGGACCCGTAGAACGGTAAGGCATGAACTCGAGCATAATCAACGCATCGCGATAAGTTCGACCTCTAATTTGATCAAGAACTCTGCGGACCTTTGAAGCAGAACCTCGAATAAATCTGCCATGAGCCTTTGCAACTGAAGATGTAGATGATGATGATGATGATGTAGTCATTTTATCTACCTCCCTTCTTGTCTCTTATATGCCCTCTATAGGTTCGGGTAGGTGCAAACTCACCTAACTTGTGTCCAACCATTTGTTCAGTAATAAAAATTGGTATATGGCTTTTGCCATTGTGCACAGCAATAGTGTGCCCAATCATCATCGGGAGAATAGTTGAAGCTCTTGACCAGGTTTTGATGACAGACTTGTCATCATTAGAGTTTTGCTTTTCAAGCTTACGGAGCAAGCTATCAGCAATAAAAGGTCCTTTTTTAAGTGAACGTCCCATGGCAGATTAAACAAAAGTCATAACGGTGATCAACATTAGGAATCGCGTCCTCCTCGGCTCCGCTTGGAGACGCGACGACGTTTCCGAAGAACAAGCCTATTACTTGGCTTGTTCTTCTTACGGGTCTTAAGGCCAAGAGCTGCTTTACCCCATGGAGTCACAGGACCAGCACGCCCAATAGGAGCCTTACCCTCCCCGCCACCATGAGGGTGGTCACAAGGGTTCATCACACTACCTCGGACCTGAGGTCTTCTTCCTAACCAACGTCGACGACCTGCCTTTCCTAAACTTGTATTCCTAATCTCAGAATTTCCCACTTCACCGAGAGTCGCATAACACTCTTGACGAACTAAACGAACTTCAGTAGAGGGAAGCTTCAAAGCTACATAATTTCCTTCTTTAGCTACAACTTGAGCATTTGCTCCAGCAGTCCGAACCATTTGCCCTCCTCGACCTGGATATAACTCAACACAATGAACACTTGACCCCAAGGGGATCGCTTCTAGAGGCAATGCATTACCAACTTCTATAGGTGAATCTGGACCAGAGATAACTTCTTGACCTATAGAAATTCCCGCAGGAGCCAAGATATATCGCTTTTCACCATCGGAGTAGAAAAGTAAAGCTAAACGAGCATTTCGATGAGGATCGTAATGAATCGCGGCAACCTTGGCTTTGATCCCATGCTTATTTCGACGAAAATCAACAATCCTGTAAAGCTGCTTATGCCCACCCCCTCGATGTCTACAAGTTATAACGCCTCTATTATTCCTACCTTTGCGTCGATGCTTAGAGACAACTAATGAGCGCTCAGGTTTACTAGCGGTGACTTCATTGAAGTCAGTAACAACCCTTGTTCGAGTACCGGGTGTATAAGGACGAAAAGTTCGAATTGCCATAATGTTTATCCTCTAATCATGACTCAGGAAAGAGTTGAATTGTGTTGCCTTCTGCTAAACGAACTACAGCTTTTTTAACCTGAGCTCGTTTGCCAGCAAAACGGCCAACTCGACGACTTTTACGTGGGGGGTTCATAGTACTAATACCAATGACCTTAACGTCAAACATCTGCTCAATTGCAGCTTTAATATCAGGCTTAGCTGCACGATGATCTACTTCAAATGAATATTGATTAAATTCAATTCCTTTTGTAGCTTTTTCTGTAATTAGAGGGCGTCTAATTACATCAGCGAGTCGTCCCTTAAAAGTCTCAGTCATTTCCGTAGACCTCCTGAATGGTTGCCAAAGCATCTTCACCAACGACTAATGAATTGGCGTTAAGAAGATCAAATACATTCAGTTGGTTGGCCTGAATTAATTTAACCTTCTCTAAATTACGTATTGAGCGGCGAATAATATCTGATGGTTTAGAAAGAATAATTAGGACCTTCCGACCAGAATCAATCCCAAGGCGATCAAGAGCATCTAAAATCTCCTTGGTCTTAGGTATAGAAAGATTTATACCAAAATCTTTTACAACTATTAAATCTTCAATACGAGCCATAAACGCAGTGCGCAATGCCAATCGGCGTTCTTTTCGATTCATAGTGAGGCTATAAGTTCTAGGCTTCGGGCCAAAAATAATTCCGCCCCCTGGACGCAAAGGGGTTCGGATGGAGCCTTGACGGGCTCGCCCAGTACCTTTTTGCTTATACGGCTTACGACCACCACCTCGGACCTCGGATCTGGTAAGAGTGCTTGCAGTTCCTTGTCGAGCATGAGCCTGTTGACGAAGAACAGCTCTATGAATCAAATCATTTGCTGTTGTTTCTTTGGCAACTTTCAAATCAAGGGTTACCTGACCGGATTCCTTGCCTTCCCAATCGCGAATAACACATTTGGTCATCATTTATCCCCCTTATTGGCTTGAAAACCAACGCGCTTTGCAGGACAAATGTTTAAAAGAGATCCTGGTTTACCAGGAACAGAGCCTTTTACAACTAAAAGATTCCGTTCCCCATCAACTTTCAAAATCGTAAGTCCTTTTGTTGTGATCTTTTTCCCTCCATAACGTCCTGCCATCCTCTTACCTGGATAAACCCGACCAGGAGTTGTTCCTGCTCCTGTTGAACCAGGTAAACGATGGTTCTTTGAACCATGACTCATAGGCCCTCTAGTAAAACCATGCCGCTTTTGATAACCAGCAAAGCCTCTACCCATACTGTTGCCACTCACATCAACCTTCTGCCCAGCCTCAAAATTCCCAACTGTTATTGCCGCTCCAAGCTCAAATGTTTCTAAATCATCAACACGATATTCTCTGAGGTAACGAAGAACATCTTCTCCAGATTTAGCAAGATGACCTTTAGAAGGCTTATTTAAAAGCTTTTCACGCACAATGCCAAAGCCAATCTGGACAGCCGCATAGCCATCTGTGTCTGTTGTCTTTAGTTGTGTAATGCGACAAGGGCCCGCCTCAATTAAAGTAACTGGGACAGCTCTACCTTGATCGTCGAAAAACTGGGACATACCCAATTTTTTCCCGAGAATGCCTATAGACATGAGATGTGATAACGCCAGCATTGGGAAATCTCTAAACGGAGATTTAATTTAAAGCTGATAAGTAAAACGCTTATTTACCGAAATAACTTGAACCGCTGATACGGAACTAGAAAATCGGATAGAGCTAGCGAGCAAATCAGCAGGCTGAGACTTAATTAAACAAATTCGTTTAATTAGTTTCTCGGCAGAATAAGCCTCTAACCTTTCTGCACAAACCAATAAGATCCAGCGCAATCGTTGAATCTGCTTCACTTTCTGGAGGCCCGGCTAGCGGACGGGCACAGAAAAGTAACAGCAAACTAAAAGACTACACCACCATGGCACCTTTATATATCTTCTTTAAAATGCAATTCCAACACCAATTGGGTTGAAACTATGCCTCTTTTACTATCTGGTCGAAATTTTCGTCGAGATCTGGAGGCATCTGGCTGTCTTGCAATACACACACCATTAGAAGGAGGAGCAGAAACAAGACTGCTTCGTCGCCTTAGAGCAGCAGGCTATAGAACACAAATCACATCAGTAAGAGGTCTTGGAGATCCAGAAGTTTTCCTTTTTGAACTTCATGGAATTAGACCTCCTCATTTAGGACACCAAAATATTGGACGAAATGGCGCAGTTGGAGAAGTTCAACAAGTAATACCCCAAATTAACGAGTTTTTAAAAAATGATGCCCCCGTTGTTCTTTGGTTACTTGAAGGACAAGTTTTATCCAAATCAGAACTTTTAACTTTAAATGACATTTGCCAACGAGAATCACGTTTAAAAGTAGTAGTTGAAATGGGCGGTTCTCGGAATCTTCGATGGCAAGCTATGAGTGACCTAATTAATGCGTAAAATGAAAGTTAAAAGAAAAACTTGAAAAGCAACTCTTTTTACGGAGAAGAGGCTCTTGCAAAAGGATCTTGGGTAAAGTTGATTTGTGGTGCAAGCAATCAAGATTTAGTATCGATAACTGATCTATGCGCTATTTATGCTGCCGCGGGAGTTAATTGTGTTGATGTGGCTGCAGACGTTGCTGTAGTTCAGGCTGCACAAAAAGGTCTGGATTGGGTGGAATCTCGGCTAGGGATACGTCCTTGGCTAATGGTGAGTGTTAGCGATGGAAAGGATGTTCATTTTCGTAAAGCGTATTTTGATCCAAAACTTTGTCCCGAAGACTGTTCTCGCCCATGCGAAAGAGTTTGTCCTGCTGACGCAATTAATAATGGGATTATTAAAAATCGATGCTATGGATGTGGGCGATGTTTACCCACCTGTCCACTGGGAATTATTGAAGAAAAAGATCAATATTTAACGATTAAAGATTTTGGATCTTTAATTTCTAAAGTTCGTCCTGATGCCGTAGAAATACATACTGCACCTGGAAGAGCAAAAGCTTTTGAATTATCAGTCAAATCAATACTTGAATCTCGAGTTCCACTACATCGAATTGCTGTTAGTTGCGGATTAGAAGGTCACGCCATTAATGCAGAATCACTAGCAAAAGAACTTTGGCAACGTCATGAATGCTTGCGCCGATATAAACAAAAACCTTTATGGCAATTAGATGGACGACCTATGAGTGGAGACCTGGGCAAAGGCACTGGAAAATTCGCAATCTCTTTATGGCAGCAAATACGTTCAATTGCCCCTCCTGGTCCTCTGCAATTAGCTGGGGGCACTAATGCACAAACAATTAATTATCTCGCTACCAACAAAGGGCCCGCAGGTGTTGCGTTTGGTGGAATGGCTCGCAAGCTAATACAACCTTTTTTGATCGAAGCTCAAGAAAAAAATATCAACCTCTTGGAATGGCCTGATGGATGGAATCAAGCTCTTGCAAAAGCAAAAGAACTTGTTAACCCTTGGTTATTGAGATCATTGCAATGAAATAGTTTCTTTGAAAAATACAAATAAATAATCAAGTGTGAGAAAAATAATAAATGGACATAAAACAGAACTTGTCCTAACGAAATCACCTAGGTGAATCCAAGATATGTAATCATTTCTATAAGTGAAGAGCTTTTTAAAGCTCCGATCTATTTAATGGGGCGTCGCCAAGTGGTAAGGCAGCGGGTTTTGGTCTCGCCATTCGTGGGTTCGAATCCTACCGCCCCAGTTTTGACAAATTCCAGTTGACCAGCAAGCCTCTTTTAGTTTTTGACTTTGATGGAGTAATTGTCGATGGAATTTATGAATATTGGCTTAGCTCCAAGAAAGCCTGTTGCAAGGTACTTCAATCCAAATTCAATGACATCACATTACCTAATGATATTCCTCAAGCCTTTAAATTTTTAAGACCGTGGGTAGAACATGGCTGGGAAATGGTTCTTTTAGCAGCAGAATTAACCAATCCTAATAGCGGCTTAAACCAAAAAGGTTACAAAAACTTTGCAGACGATTACCAGCAAAATTGTATTAACGCATTAAATAAATGGAAATGGAATCCCAAGCAACTACAACAAGCTTTGGACGATGTTCGCAGAGAAGCTATTGCCCATGATTTAGAAACATGGCTAGCTAGCCATCACTCCTTTCCTGGAGTAGCCGATCGTCTAAATGAATTGAATGAAGAAGGCCTTGAATTCGCTGTTTTAACAACAAAAAGTGCTGAATTCACTGCTCAACTTCTTAACTCATTCAGTATCAATGCAAATTTTTTATATGGTTATGAATCAGGAAGCAAAACTGAAGTTCTTCTACAATTATCTAAAAACCACCTGATTCAAGGATTTATTGAAGATCGACGCAAAACCCTAGAAAAAGTAATCAATACTCCGCAATTAACTTCTATTCCTTGTTTTCTTGCAAGTTGGGGGTATCTGAAACCTAACGACTTAAACAACCTACCTGCCTGTATTTCATTACTTGAACCAACAACTTTCGCACGCCCCTTGGCGAACTGGAATTAGTTAGTTAGGGTACGCTTGTACTAATAAAAGATTGTAGTAGAGACCTTTAAGTCATCTCAAGAAACGATCTAAATCGCCTTATTTACGAAGAACATCATGTCCATTGAAATAAAAACGAATCATCCTGGGCATTCATCCAGTAATTCCTACTCTGGAGAAAAAGAAAAAGCACTCGGTCTTGTCCTCGGTCAAATAGAAAGAAATTTTGGAAAAGGATCAATCATGCGTTTAGGAGATGCTTCTAAAATGCGTGTCGAAACGGTATCCACAGGTGCATTAACACTAGATCTTGCACTCGGGGGAGGCTATCCTAAAGGCAGAGTTGTCGAAGTATATGGACCAGAAAGTTCTGGTAAAACAACCCTCACTTTGCATGCGATCGCAGAAGTACAAAAGAATGGTGGAGTAGCAGCATTTGTTGATGCAGAACATGCCCTAGATCCTGTTTATGCCGCAGCTCTGGGAGTAGATATTGAGAATCTTCTTGTCTCCCAACCAGATACAGGGGAAATGGCATTAGAAATTGTTGATCAACTGGTCAGATCAGCCGCTGTTGATCTTGTAGTTATTGACTCAGTAGCGGCTTTAACACCGCGATCAGAAATCGAAGGAGAGATGGGAGATCATGCCGTAGGTAGTCAAGCACGACTCATGAGCCAAGCCATGAGAAAGATAACAGGAAATATTGGGAAATCAGGCTGCACAGTAATTTTCTTAAACCAATTACGTCTCAAAATTGGTGTCACATATGGCAATCCAGAAACAACTACAGGTGGGAATGCACTTAAATTTTATGCGTCAGTTAGGCTTGATATCCGACGTATTCAAACGCTCAAAAGAGGAACTGAAGAATATGGCATACGTGCCAAGGTAAAAGTAGCCAAAAACAAAATCGCACCGCCTTTCCGCATTGCAGAATTCGACATCCTTTTCGGGAAAGGT
>CETG01020874.1_pt1 | contig 15718 bp, 14 predicted proteins | sample 361471 | NCBI WGS metagenome assembly CETG01 (sample SAMEA2622696, study PRJEB7988) | marine metagenome | isolation source: saline water (ENVO:00002010), including | reverse complement strand
ATAGCTGGTAAAAAGCTAACAATAGAATCCGGTCAGATTGCAAGACAGTCTGGAGGTGCCGTAATAGTAACTTATGGTGAAACAACACTATTAGCGTGTGCTAATTGTTCAAAAGAACCTAGAGAAGGAATAGATTTCTTACCAATGCAAGTAGAATATAGAGAAAAACACTATGCTGGAGGAAAGATTCCTGGAGGCTTCTTTAAAAGAGAAGCAAAACCAACTGATAATGAAGTTTTAATTTCTAGGCTCACAGATAGGCCATTAAGACCTTTAATGCCAAAGAATTATAGAAATGAATTACAAATTATGTTAACCACGCTATCAAGTGATGGCATAAATAACCCAGATACAATCGCAGCAATTGGTGCTTCAGCAGCATTGTTGTTGTCTCCTGTACCATTTGATGGTCCAGTCGCATCAGTTCGAGTTGGACTTATTGATGGAAAACATGTTTTAAATCCGACTAAAGAAGAAATGGAAGTATCTGAATTAGATCTCATGGTTTCAGGTAAAAAAGATAAAATTTGTATGATTGAAGGTGGATCAAATTTCGTTCCTGAACAAGTTATTTTAGATGCATTAGATTTTGCAATTGCTGGAATTAATGATATTGTTGATTTGCAATTAGAGTTTGAAGATCAATTTGATAATTCTTATGAAATTGATGATTCAAAAGTATTAAGTGATGAGATTGAAAAATCTCTTAATGATACTTATTTATCTAAAATGGACAAACTTTTCGATATTTCATCTAAGCAAGAAAGAGATGATGCTTATAATGAAATAGAAAAAGAAGCATTAGAACCATACTTAGAAGATGAAGTCCTATATCCAGAAGTAAAAACTTTTGTGAAAAATATGTTTAAAAATGCTGTCAGAAAAACAGTATTAGATAAAAAAGTAAGAATTGATGGAAGAGGTCCTGAAGATATTAGGCAAATTACTATTGTACCTAATATTCTTCCTAGAGTTCATGGTTCAGTATTGTTTACTAGAGGAGAAACACAAGCAATTGCTACAACAACATTAGGAACAAGCAGAGATCAACAAATTATTGATTCAATGGACAGTGATTATAAAAAATCATTTATGCTACACTATAATTTCCCACCATATTGTGTAGGAGAAACTGGAAGAATTGGATTTACAAGCAGAAGAGAAGTGGGACATGGTCATTTAGCTGAGAGATCATTAAAGCCAATTCTGCCTTCTGATGAAGAATTTCCTTATACAATAAGGATTGTATCTGAAATCACAGAATCAAACGGATCTTCTTCTATGGCATCTGTTTGTGGTGGATCTTTAGCATTAATGTGTGCTGGTGTTCCAATTAAAGAACATGTAGCAGGAATTGCTATGGGATTAATTAAAGAAGGTGACCAATATGCTGTTTTAAGTGATATATTGGGCACAGAAGACTTTTTAGGAGATATGGATTTTAAAGTTGCTGGCACAAAAGATGGTATTAGCGCTATTCAACTAGACTTAAAAGTGCCTGGATTATCTATGGAAGTGTTATCAAATGCTTTAACACAAGCAAACAAAGGCAGATTACATATATTAGAAGAAATGAATAAAGCATTAGAAACTCCATCTGAACTGTCACCATATGCACCTCAGATTGTATCTTTCTCAGTTGATAAAGAGAAGATTGGTGGAATCATTGGTCCTGGAGGAAAGAATATTAAAGCAATTCAAGAACAGAATGAATGTGTTGTTAATATTGATGACGATGGCGTAGTAAGTGTATCTTCTTCTGACAAAGAAAAACTAGATGCTGCAGTAACGCAAATTAAAGCAATTGTTGAAGATCCTAAAGTTGGGTCTGTATTCGATGGTAAAGTAACTAAAATACTTGATTTTGGTGCTTTTGTTGAGTTTGCACCCGGCAGAGAAGGGTTGGTACATATTTCAGAGCTTGATTGGACAAGAGTAAACAAAGTAGAAGATGTTGTTTCTGTTGGTGATAAAGTTAATATAAAACTGTTCGAAATTGACAAACAAGGTCGTCTAAATTTTAGCATAAAACGCCTTAAAGACAAACCTGAATAGAAGAAAAGGTAAATCTTGATGAAAATTGGTGTGCCAAAAGAAATTATTCCACAAGAATATCGCGTTGGAATAAATCCTGAAACTGCTCAAATTCTTATTGAAAATGGTCACGAATTATTCATTCAAGATGGCGCAGGATCAGATAGCGGATATGAAAATGCTGATTATCAAAAAATAGGGTGTTCTATAATCAATAATGCTGAAGATGTGTTTGGTATATCAGAGCTAATTGTTAAAGTAAAAGAACCATCATTTGAAGAAGTAGAACTGCTTAAAGATAAAACCATTTTTACCTATCTTCATTTAAGCTCTTCAAAAGAATTAACCAAAAAACTTCTTGAGCATCATGTTACTGGAATTGCCTATGAAACAGTAGATATTAATGGTGAACTGCCAATGTTGAAACCTATGAGTGAGATTGCAGGGAGATTGTCACTTTTAGACTGTATTTCGCTTTTAAAAAAGAATAATCAAGGCAAAGGAAAGCTTATATCAGGAACTTCGCTTGCTGACCCAGCAAATGTTCTAATATTAGGAGCAGGGATTGTTGGAGTAAATGCATTGGAAATGAGCGTTGGTTTAGGTGCAAATACTACGATTCTTGATATCAATGAATCACGTCTAAATGATATAAAAACACAATATCCTCAGGTACATACTTTAATATCAACATCTGAGACAATTAATAACCTTCTTCCTAAAATGGATATTGTGATAGGCGCAGTATTAACTGCAGGAGCAAAACCTCCAACTCTTATCACAAAAGAAATGTTAAAATTAATGCAATCAAAGAGTATTTTATCTGATGTTTCTATTGATCAGGGAGGATGTTTTGAAACTTCAAAACCAACGACACATGACAATCCTACTTATGATGTCGATAATATTATTCATTATTGTGTAAAGAATATTCCTTCTGCAGTACCGTTTACTGCAACAAATGCGCTAAATGAAGCAACAAAACCCTTTATATTGCGATTAGCGAACAATAATGGTGTAAAAGGAGATAGCGAGCTAACAATGGGTTTAAATACCCATAAAGGATTTCTTACAAACAAAGAAGTTGCAGTAGCTCATGACCTAGATTACACTGATTCTGACAAAATTCTTTAAATTATACTGTTAAAGTATTACTTTAATATTTAATTTATATCATAAAGTTAAAGTAAAAATTTAAGTAGTTAAAGTAATGCGTGAATCAGATTCAAAGCTATATTACAGTATTAAAGAAGTAAGTGAACTGACTGAACTTAAACCTTATGTGTTAAGGTATTGGGAAAGTGAATTTCCATCTTTAAGCCCATCAAAGAATAGAGCAGGGAATCGCATTTATAAAAAAAATGATATTTCAGTAATTTTAAATATTAAAGAATTGCTTTATGAGAAAAAGTTTACCATAAAAGGTGCAATTGAAGAATTAAAACGATCTTCTAATGAAGATATAAGGGTAAGAAAAGTTCAAGATCGTGATAAATCCGTTCTTGAAGAAGTTCGAAATGAACTAAAAAGCATACTTAATGAACTAAATAGACATTGACAATTATTTGTTATCGTTTATAAGTTTATAGGTAGTCAACCAAGAGTCTCTTCAAGTGAGTAGATATATTCACTGAGAGACTTTTTGGTTTCTATAAGAAAAAATTATTAAATTAATCTTATATGTTTAGTCAAGACAGCTCTCCACTTATTACTTATGCGATTCCTTTTTTTATGCTTCTCGTTGGCATTGAATTTGTCTATGGCCTTATTAAAAGAGAGAATAATTACAGAATAAATGATGCATTAGCCAGTATGTCATTAGGGCTAATTAGCAGGTTTATTCCATTGCTTGGATTAGGTTTTCAATATGTTGTATATACTTATGTTGCAGAAGAGTTTAATCTAAGCTTACTAAATTCAACAGAAACTTGGGTTTGGGTTACTGCTTTTTTTATGTATGATTTATGTTATTACTGGATGCATCGCTTACACCATGAAATAAAGGTTTTTTGGGCAACACATGTAGTGCATCATCATGGTGAAGAATTCAACTTATCAACAGCTATGAGACAGACGAGCACTGGTTTTCTTTGGAAGTGGATATTTTTTCTTCCGATGTTTCTTATAGGAATTCCACCGAACGTATTTGTTACAGTAGCTGGAATAAATTTGATTTATCAATTTTGGGTACACACTGAACATATAGGAAGATTAGGGGTTTTAGAATATATATTTATAACTCCATCTAATCATAGAATTCATCATGCGCAAAACGATGATTATTTGGATGCTAACTACGGAGGAGTATTTATTATTTGGGATCGTATTTTTGGAACCTATATTGATGAAAGAGATGACTTAAAGCCTGTTTATGGTACAGTCAAGCCGTTAAAAACATTTAACCCTTTATGGGCGAATATTGAGGTTTTTTATCAAATGATTCTAGATTCCTATCGAACAAAAAAATTTAAAGACAAAATACGTGTATGGTTTTCTCCGCCTGCATGGAGACCAGATGATGTTAAAGAAAAATATCCCGTTCAAAAGAATGATTTAGACAATTTTGAGAAATATGATCCAGAGATTACAACCATGGAAAAAGTTTTTGCATTCTTTCAATTCAGTATGATTAATGGGCTTACCATATTGATGTTGTTTAATATTGATAAATTTACTTATCAAGAGATGGCAGGGGTGGCAATGTTAGTATCAACACTAGCAATATCAAACGCATTATTGCTTGATGGAAGAAATTATGCTAATAATGTAGAAGTACTACGAGCATGTACTGTTCTTATATTTATATATCTAGGATTTTTTACCAATTTTGTATACTTAATTTTAGCTCATACTGTTATAGCATTAGTTGTGGCATCGGTTTTTTCACTAGGCTTTAATCAACCAAGGGCGATAAGATGAAAAAAATTATAATATATATAAGCATATTTTTCTTTGTTTTTTCATGTGATGAAGATGTAAAAACACTTATTTCTTCACCAACATCACCGTATGATATGTTACCGCCAGAGATTATAATTAATTATCCTGAAACAGATTCAATTTATGCATCAGGACAATTAATTGATTTTGATATAAGCGTTACGGATGATTTTGCTATTGAAGGCATTCTTCTTGAAATAGGTGATACCGAGATACTTTCTGAGTACTTTTTTGACAGTCCTCTTGGTGGTTTGATGCCTACTGAATATGACATTGATTATACATTTGATTTCACAGATTTTTGTAGCGAACATTGCACTGAATCATCTGATAATATTTTCATTGTGAGGGCTTGGGTAAGCGACTCTGCTGAAAGAACTTCTTCAGATTGGATTAGAATTCAATTTAATTATGAAGAACCAGATAATGATGATTCTCAATGAGAATACTAAATTCATTATTAGTAGGAGTAGGTATTTTTTTTGCATCGTTTTTAATACCCGTTATTGGTGGAATTGTATCAATTCCTTTAGGATTAATTGGAGCGTGGATATATTATGATTACAAGAAATAGTAGTTTATATATTTTTTTATTATTTTCAGTTAGTTTAATTAGCACAATTATGGCACAAGAAAATACTAATCATGATAGAGCATTCTTTGCTGCTGGATGTTTTTGGGGAGTAGAATCTACATTCCAAAGCTTAGATGGAGTCGTATCAACAACTGTTGGGTATACAGGTGGAAAAGTTAAAAATCCTTCTTATGAACTTGTATGTACTGGTATTACAGGTCACGCAGAAGCAGTTGAAGTTGTTTATGATTCCAAGACAGTATCATATAAACAGCTTTTAGACGCTTTTTTTAAGCTACATGATCCTACAACATTAAATAGGCAAGGACCTGATGTTGGGACTCAATATCGTTCTGCAATATTTTATAATAATGCTGAAGAAAAAAAGTTGGCAGAAGAAGCAATCAACCAAATTAATGAATCTGGAAAATTTGCAAATAAAATAGTGACAGAAATCGAATCAGCAAGTAATTTTTATAGCGCAGAAGATTATCATCAAGATTATTATAAAAAGAGGGGATTAACGGGTTGCGCAATATAATGCGTTAGAATAGGAGATTAAAATGAAGTTAGAAAGATTTACATATTTATTAGCATTTTTACTGTTAGTTGTTTTTGCTTCTGATTTAGAAGGGCAGTTTAGAAGAAAGAAAGTCAAGCTTAGTCAAAATAATCAAATCGAAGAGTTTATTAATGATTATGTTCAGGACCCATTTATGGTTGAACATATTCAGGCATTACAATCAGAATTAGTAGCCATTGGGTTTGAAATCTTACCTCCTGAAACTGATGGAAATTGTGAAGTAGAAATTCAATTTGAAGATTTTAACTTCGACCCATATTACGGATCTGTTGCAAACCCAAAAGAGTCTTATATCATATTTCGAGATCCAAAGACTAAAAAAGTGTATGCAAAAATCCAGACCAATTCAATATTGCAAGATGATGAAGTAGGGGGCCCGATGACAAATGCATTTGCAAGTGGATCAACATTTGCATCTACAACAGGTGGTAGCTCTGCTGGATATGGAAGTGATTCTTATGGATCAACCGAAGATATGCCTATTGATGTAAATGCAATCATCTTAGACTGGATAAAACAAATTAAAATGTTCTATTAATCTTGAGTTATAACCATAAAGAAATTGAAGCGAAATGGCAGAAGTATTGGTCAGAAAATAACACGTTTCAAACCTCAGAAAACGATAAACCAAAATACTATGTTCTAGATATGTTTCCATACCCATCAGGTTCAGGGCTCCATGTAGGCCATGCACTTGGGTATGTCGCAACAGATATTGTTGCTCGTTTTAAACGTATGAAAGGATTTAATGTATTGCACCCAATGGGTTGGGATGCATTTGGACTTCCAGCAGAACAATATGCTATTAAAACAGGAACTCATCCAAAAAATACAACAGAAGAAAATGTTAATAATTTCAAGCGACAAATTAATCAGCTTGGCTTTTCTTATGACTGGGAAAGAGAAATTAATACTACCGACCCAAATTATTATAAATGGACTCAGTGGATCTTTCTTCAATTGTACAATCAAGGACTTGCTTATCAAGAAGAAGTAGCTGTGAATTGGTGTCCAGAACTTCGTACAGTATTAGCTAACGAAGAAGTGGTAGATGGAAAATCAGAAATTGGAGGGCATCCTGTCTATCGCACACCAATGAAACAATGGATGTTAAGAATTACGAAATATGCTGAATCTCTCCTTGAAGGACTTGATGATTTAGATTGGCCAGAAAATATTAAAGAATTACAACGTAATTGGATTGGAAGATCAGAGGGGGTAGAAATCAATTTTTCTATCAAAGATTCTTCAGAAGATCCTATTAAAGTATATACAACAAGGTCAGATACGCTATTTGGAGCAACTTATATGGTAATTGCGCCCGAACACCCACTTGTTGATAAAATTGTCTCTGAAGAGCAAAAAACAGCCGTAAAAGACTATGTTGAGGTAACACAAAAGAAGTCTGATTTTGATAGAACAGAGGTTAACAAGGATAAAACAGGTGTATTTACTGGATCTTATGCTATTAATCCACTGAGTAAAGAGCAAATGGAAATATGGGTTGCCGACTACGTGCTTATTAGCTATGGAACCGGTGCAATTATGGCTGTTCCTGGACATGATGAGCGTGATTGGGACTTTGCAACAAAATATAAACTACCAATCAAAGAAGTTGTCGAAGGAGGAGATATTACAAAAGGAGCGTTTACTGAGAAGGGAAGTGCGCTGATTGTAAACTCTGAACACCCTGAAACCTTATCTATTAATGGCCTTACTGTAGAAGAAGCTATTGCAAAAACTATTGAATATATTGAAAAAGAAGGATTAGGAGCAGGGGCGACCAATTACAAATTAAGAGATTGGCTCTTTTCTAGGCAACGTTATTGGGGAGAACCATTCCCAATTATTCATACTGATAATGGTCCAGAAACTATTAAAGAAGAAAATTTACCAGTAATCTTACCAGAAGTAGAAAATTATAAGCCATCAGACTCTGGAAAATCACCACTTTCTAATGTTAATGATTGGGTTGAAGTAAAAGACGAAAATGATAATATTGTTGGACTTAGAGAAACAAATACTATGCCTCAATGGGCAGGTTCTTGTTGGTATTATTTACGCTTTACTGATCCAAGCAATCATGATGCTTCATGGGCAAAAGATAAAGAAAAATATTGGATGCCAGTTGATTTGTATATCGGAGGACAAGAACATGCTGTATTACATTTATTATATGCAAGATTTTGGCATCATGTTTTACATGATTTAGGTCTTGTATCGACGAAAGAACCGTTTAAAAAATTATACAATCAAGGAATGATTTTAGGTGATGATGGCACAAAAATGAGTAAATCAAGAGGGAATGTGGTCAACCCTGACGATATAATTAATGAATATGGTGCAGATTCTATGCGATTGTATGAAATGTTTATGGGTCCGCTAAATAAGTCAAAACCATGGAATACTAAAGGACTACAAGGATGTTATCGATTTATTAAAAAATTATGGGGTATTATCGTCGATGAAGAGGGTAATTTATCCTCAAAAATTACTGAAGATGTCACTCCAGATAAAGAAACATTACATCTTCATCATACTACCGTAAAAAAAGTAGGAGATGACATTGAACATCTTCACTTTAATACTGCAGTTTCTCAATTAATGATTTATTGTAATCATTTGCAAAAATGCGAAAATATATCAAAAGATTTAATTGCAGATCTTATAAAGATAGCAGCACCGTTTATGCCACATCTCTCAGAGGAATTCTGGTCATTATTAGGGAATAAAAACACTCTTGCATATGAAGAATGGCCTGGATATGATGAAGCCTTAACTCAGAGCGATGAAGTCACTGTTGCAGTACAAATAAATGGAAAATTAAGAGCCAATATTACTTTAGCAAAAGATTCAGATGAAAAAACAGCTGTAGATACTGCATTATCCGTCGAGAAAGTGTCAAATTATACTAGCGCAGGATCAATTGTTAAGACAATCTATGTTCCAAATAGATTATTAAACTTTGTCGTCAAGTAAACCGATTGCTTTAATAGTCATCCAATTTGTAAAGAATCCTATTAAAAAGATTGCTTTTTGTGCAGAAGCTTGTACTGTTAAACCATAGACAGATTCCCATGGTTTTGGACCAAAAAATAATATATAAATATAGATTGCAGTGGAAATACCGTAAAGAATCAATATCCATCCATATTTATTATCAATAACCTTCGATTTAAGGAACAAATAGCCAAAAAGAATACTACCAAATCCACCAAAATAGAAAATTGAATTAGCAGATAAGATGTGTAGGGCATAAAGGCTGCGAATGTTCGCAGGAGTTAATGCAACCCCAATAACACATAAACAAGCGATTATAGAGGCAATTTTAGCTAAAAAAGCGATATTTTTGTTTGTATTGCCAATATAATTAGGCATATAATAGATAAATCGAGCATAAAAGATGCCAAAAATGGTCATTGCGTTATTAAATAAAAAGCTAGAATGAAAGTTAATATCGCCAGAATGGCTAACAGATCTACCAAGATCACTTAAAAAATTAGTAAAGAAATTGTATGAGGTAGCTACGTCTTTAATTGCATACGTTCCACCTGCATAAAAGGGCATTGCAATAAAGATAGCACCTATATAGATGAGTAGGGCAGTTCTTGTTTGTTTTACTAGTCTATTTTTATCCATATCCTTAATGATACATAACCTTTATTATGCGCATATTTAGTTTAACTCTACTAATATTGTGTTTGAATTTAGGAAGCTATCATATATTTATTTCTACTCAAGAAATCCTTGATTATCAAGTTCAGTAAAGTTGTCAATCAATAGCTCATCAATCTTCGCTATAAACTTAGTATATTTTCTTTTCATTTTATCTTTTGTGATATCACCTTCCCAATCGATGTATCCATCTAAATCTATATCTATTTCCCAATAAGAAAATGATCCATCATCTTCAATATCATATAACATAACATTTCCTACTTCATCCAAGTTTAAATCTAAGAGTATATATACTGCCTCATCGTCATCTTTAGGCATAATCAGCTCAACTTCAATTTTATTTCCATCAAGATAGGTATCATATACAAAACCTGCACCAACAGCAGGATCAACAATTTCTTCTATATTAAAAACAGTTTCTCCATCAAATTGAATACCTTTTTTTCTTGAAGATTTGCTATCTAGATTAATACCGCTCTCTGCAATAAAAGCAATAACTTCATCAACATTAACCGCTCCAGATACATTCATCATGCTTTCGTCACTCCAAGTATTAACACCAATCATTTCTCCTTTTGTATTCATTAACAATCCACCGGAATTTCCTGAATTAATAGGTGTTTGAGTAAAAATAGTATTCACATCAACAACATAACTAATTTCTCCTGTCAGCCATCCCCAGAATCCTTCTTCTTCAATAGGCCATTCATCTCTTGCTATTCTATTGATTATTCCTTCAGTAAAAGACCACAACATAGGATTATTGTTGTCACCTGTAGGGTGTCCTATTGCAAACACTTGAGAACCCACAGAAACTGATTTCGGATCTGCAAATTCTATAGGAGAAATATTACCTTGGAAAGCATCAATTTTTAATAAGGCTAAATCTTTAAACTTGTTTGTATATAGAATTTCTCCTTCAAAAGCATTACTCTCTTCAATAAGGTCATCATAATTTTGAATTCCATCATAGAAATAAAAATATAAATCTTCTGACGATAAATTTTCTATAACATGATAGTTTGTTATGACGTGCCCATCTTCACTTATTATAATTCCTGAACCAAGACCATAGTCGCTATCTATAAATATTACAGATTCTACTTTCGAATTATATAATCGATCACCAGCTACTTTATACGATTGGGCAATAGCAAGAGAAAAAAATAAAACTGTGTAAAAGATATTTCTTATTATCATTATTTATTTTATTATAATTTTTTATAAGGGTAAAGCTTTAATAATCCTATTAATTCTTCCCACCTCTTATCTACATCAGGTGCTTTATAAACGTCGTAAAATATTCTTTTTGTATTGTTTAGATTAATTTTGTTATCAGGGTAAGTTCCTGTCTTCATGCTATTATAATGATATGCCATAATATTTTGTATTAAAGGACGATACCATTCCTCAAGGATACCACTAAGATGTTCATAAGTACCATCATCATTAAAAAAGAAATAGCTAAATTTTTTCGAATCTATTAATGTGCGATTATTCCATTTGATATCATAATTATCAGTTTCAACCTTTTCCATACGTTCCCAATTAATTTCATCGCTTATAAAAGTCATAACATCAAAATATTCAGTATTTTTGGCAAATGATTGTTTTGGATGAACCATTTCACCGTCTCTATATGCAATATTTACTTGAGGTGCTAAAACATAATTAGGGTATAATGATGAAAATCTTGCGAGAGGATCTTTTTTTATACGTCTTTTGAACTCTCTACTGCTCTCTCCTTTGCGTTGAGGTCTACCGCCTTGATGTCCACAAGCTCCACAAATGATATAGTCAACTTCTGCATGTGTTGAATAAAATAATTTACTATCATAATCCAAACCAAACGCTCCACTGCTATCAAAACCTAAAGTTTGACGATAAGTATTGGTATTGCCAACTTTTCCAAAAATATGAAAAAATCCAGAATACCCAGCAGTACGATAAGTACCACGTATAATAATTTCATTGGTTCCATCATCTTCAAAGTCAAAAAAATGAAAATATATATCACCTATCATTGAATATTCGTATCCATTATTATCTAACAATTTCTCACTTAAAGAATCAGTATAGCCATGCAAATAATTAAAATATTCAACATATTCTACCAAAGGAAATTCTATAGAACCATCAGTAAGAATAATATGACCTAAATCTTTTTTAAAAGATGATTCTTTCCAAACCTTAAAATAGTTTATACTTGTCTCACTATATTTTTTTTCATTTTCTAACAATAGACTATAATCCTCTTCTACTATTTCCCATGTGCCATCTTCATTGATTATTACAGTTTTTCCATCGCTTGTAGTTCCAATTGTTTGAGCAAAGCTCATAGAAAAAAATAATAGAATTAAGATTAAACGTATCATATCAATAAGTCCTTACGTCTGATTCTAAATTTATATACTGTCTTATTATTCGCTGTGCTTCAATCAAGTTTTCTTTACTTACATCATCACTGATCCATAATTGACTATTATAATAACATTCTAGGCAGTGCGCCTTGTTCATATACTTTGAATTACTACAATTAGGATCATTTTGATTTATACGTCTCGAGTCTTTGACTTTACTAAGAAAATTATGTACATCTGAAAAATTCAAATGGTAATCCCCTTTTCCTTTTCCCCAAGAATTTCTTTTTGTTTTTGAATACTTAAGTTCAAAGAATTGACGTTGAATATTTGGTGTTTTATTTATTAATGCAGGATTATTTAAATGTATTTGATCCGGGTCAAATTCTAAAATATATTTTCCTTTATTTGTCTTTGAAAAATAAATATTAAATATTAGCGTATTCTGACTGTTTACCAATCGTTTACTTGGATCATTCTGAAGTCCGCAAATAGGGGGATTTTCTCCAAGCATATCCTCATACTCATATTGACTTATCTGATCTTTTAAATCAGATATTTCCTGCAATAAAGAATCAGAATCAAGGCTTGCCATCAATAAGAGCTGTTGTTGCAAAGAGTCTGAACGGCTTTCTTCAGCGTCAAGCGAATCTTCTAACTCTTCCATTTGATCAAATAGTTTTTCTTGATCTTCTGAAAATTCAAACTTTTGTTTTAGTTTTTGAAGTGTTGCACTTGTATTTAAAGAGTCAATGCTTAGCGTATCAATGTCTGATAAAATTTCTTGACCGGAAGATTTTTCAATAAACTCTATAGCATCTCCATATTTATCCCTATCTGACCTATATAAAGTTGCAACAGCAAGAATCATAAATAACATTAAAAGGATAATTTCTGTGATTGAAGCTGCAAAGATACGTTCCCGATACTGTTCTATTTTTTTCACAGCAAACTACCTGTTAATCTTCTACTTGATCCGTATTTTTCTTAGAAGACCTCCAAAGAGATGACCACCAACTGCTTTCCCCTGTTTTTTCTTTTAGTGTTTGTTCAAACTCTTCTAGCTTCTTGATAGCTTTTAGATTATTTGAATTTAGTTTTCTTAACACTTTTAGATATTCTTTTGCTGATTCCTCGGAAAGATTGACCATTTCATCAGAGGTTCTTTCTAGCTGTTTGATCATTATTGGAAATTTATTATTTAAGGTATTCAAAGTTTTATTCACTTTATTTATTTCTGAAAGGTCAACATAGATCTGTTCTGAACTGAGATCTTCATTAATCTTATCTATAGACTTAAGAATTGGAGAAGCAACTCCTTTTAATTCTGAAGCAACTTCAGCTATTGCTTCCTTAATTGGTTCATCACTATTTGCATTTTTAATTTTTTCTCCAACATCTTCCATCGCTTCTTTAAAAGGAGCTGTAATACCATCAATATGGTCAGACAAGCCTTCTTTCAAGCTATGAAATGGAGCGCTAGTACCAGAAATTGTCTCCGATAATGAATCAATATTTGATGTTAATTTATTTTCAATAGATTCAGACATTGTTTGAATCTGATGATTTAATCCTGTTACCCCTGAAACAAACTCATCAACATTGCCAACGATTCTTTCTCTTTCTCCTCTTGGAAGAAAATCATCTTCCTTTTCATATAAAAATTGTGTGTGATAGGTTCGGAATGCTATTCCAAACAAAGTAGTTGTTAATGCGGCACCAAAATAACCAAGAGTAACATCAGGATCATTCAATCTTTCCCAAAATGTCGCAAGCACCAAAGATGTTAAAGTTAATATAAAACCAAAATAATAAGTACTATCGGCAAACCCCCTTGCATCTTGGTGTTGTTTTTCTAACTGTAAACCAAAAATGATGTATCCAAGCATTGGCAAAAGAGGACCAAAAGCAATAGCCCATATAGGCTCATTATTTACTTCTCCTCTATTTGATTCAAAATAGAATTGTAAAAAAAATAAAATAAGGATACCTACCCCAAGAGCAAAACCAAAAGCTATTTGGAGCTCTTGTCTTGCTTTTTTAATACCCTTCTGTGTCATAATACGGTTTAGTTTTTAGAGTATTTAATAAGGTCGTTAACAAGTTTTTTTACGACAGATGAACCTTGAAGAGATGACAGTGAATAAGAATCAACTCTAAGAGCTCCTCTTTTCTTAAGGAATGATTTAAATTCATTGGCTAAACTTTGCGACAATGCACCCTCATATTTTGCACGAGTATCGCTCCAAACAAGAACAACTGCTATACCTGACAAATCTATTTGTTCCTTATTTTGTTCAAAGAGTACCATTGGATTATCTTTGAAATCTGAGAAGATAAATAATGCTTTTCGTTTTTTTGGATAGTTTAGAGTGTATTGGGCAGCTAAAATTGCTCCAAACATATCCGTGTTTACAGCTTGAGGTCGTTTTAAAACATTTGATAAACATTCATTTTTAAAAATACTTTCTTTTTTTGCTGTTGGTGCCAAAAACATTGATGTGAATTGCTGTTCATATGTTTCATTACATCGACCATCTGGCGTTAATCCAAATTCATCTATAACTCCAACTGTATGCAGTTGAGGATATACAGGTCGATCAGAAGAAGTTAATTGATCATAAATATCTCCTGTGAGTCTCACTGCGGTCGTTAAATGTTCTTTATGGTAAGAGCCAGAAACATCTATTGCATAAAACACATCCATACCATTGTTATCCTGTGCGTTTAAGAATGTTAAAGGAAGCAATATTGCAAATAGAAATTTTATTTTTTTATAATGATTCATTTTTATCTTTTTCAAACCCTAATTTTGTAAATATAAATTTTGCTAAGATCATTACAAGTTGAATAATCCAGCGAGCTACAACAAGCACATAAGATAGGATATACATTGATGCTGACAAAAGAAATATTATAAGCGAAGCAATAAAATAAGCAAGAGATTGAAAATAACTACCAACTCTTGATAGAGTAGCCATAATATGCAAACTTCCAAATTGCTCTCTGTATTGAGCTGAAAAATACCCTAATAAAAATTCAAAAAATGTTAATGCTGCTCCTGTTAAAAGCAAAAATCCATCAAAAAACTTTTCCCAAAAAGTCCCTTCAACGGGATTATTAATTACTGATATTCCAGTAACTTGATCAGAAAGGGTGTACCATGTATAGGTCTCCACAAACCATAATCCACCAAAAAATATTAAACAAAACCATTTAAAAAATGTGTATGCATTTTTTTCAGACACATAATATCCCCAACCCATAAAAGTCTCTACAACTACAATCGCCAAAGCTACTACATGCGATGATTTAATACCATAGAGCAATTCACTGTTTGGAAAAACTCTTGTTCTTAAAGGTTCAAAAATATCAAGAAATGTTCCAAGCATCCAAATATTAATCGGAATAAGAATACATGTAAACAATACAGCTGCTACATATCTTGATTTAGCAATTGTTTTATCGGTACCAAAATCAATTGGTAATTCTCTTTTTACTCCTACCGTCCATGCTGATGTAGCATCAGAAAAAACTTTCTTAGACCTG
>CETG01019037.1_pt1 | contig 15721 bp, 16 predicted proteins | sample 361471 | NCBI WGS metagenome assembly CETG01 (sample SAMEA2622696, study PRJEB7988) | marine metagenome | isolation source: saline water (ENVO:00002010), including | reverse complement strand
TCAATTAATGTACCTTCAGGGTCATTACAGTAAACAACTTTAACATTTGACTTCTTAGATTTCACAGGATCGTTTATTTTTGACCCCCCTAAGTTAATAACTTGTTTAATTGCTTTATCAATATTTTCTACAGTAAAAGCTACATGTGAGCATCCGTATTGATTAGGAGATTTTTTAATCAAATCTATTTTTGAATAATTGTTGTGATACTTAATTAATTCAATCATATTAATATTGTTTGGTGGAGAAAGCTTTACCCATTCTAAGTTTACATTTCTATATCCTGTTACATTATCAATAAAATTCCCTTTTTCAATATCGCGACTAACAATATATAAACCCAAACCTTGATAAAATCTTAACATTTTATCAAGGTTTTTTACGACAAGTCCAGTATGTCTAATTTCTGTTATCAAAATCTTTCCTTTATAGCATCTTGAATACATTCCTTAAGAACTTCTATACCTTCGAGCAAGGCATCTTGGTTTATTGTTAAAGGAGGAGCTAGCTTAATAGATTCTCTTCCAGTATGAACAACTAAAAGCCCTTTTTGAAAAGCTTTTTCACAAATATCATCGCACAAACTTGAAAGAGGGCTGTTTTCCTTATCAACAAAAATTAAAGCCGCTACTAGACCTTCACAAAAAACATATTTAATATAATTAGGAAAATTTTCTTTAACCTTCCTTAATTCGTTTTTAAATATTTTTCCCATTTTAACACAATTTTCAATAAGTCCATCATCAATTAAAGATTTTAGATTTTCATGCCCTGAAATACAGCACAAAGGATTAGCTGAATGGGTTGAGCTCATTGAACCAATATCTGGCAAGTCCATAATATCAGAGGAGCCTAAAACAATTGATAATGGTAAGCTTGAACTTGATCCTTTGCCACAACATAAAATATCTGGATCAACATCATAGTGCATATAGCCAAATAATTTTCCAGTCCTTCCAAAACCAGCTTGCATTTCGTCAAAAGCCAATAAAATATTGTGTTTTTTTGCAAAGGTTGAAATTTCTTGAACAAATTCCTTAGGATAAAAAATTGCTCCCCAACCTTGAAAAGTTTCCATCAAAATACCACCGATGTCTTCTGACAAATCTATTTCTTTCTGTTTTTCTAAATCATGAAAACTTTCTTCTAGAAAAGATAAAGGACTTTTGTTTCCAAGTTCCCAAGGAAAAGGAAATGGAATATGATGGATATTTGGATCTTCATATCCAATCCAATTTTTTGCTCCTAAATTTCCTGACATCATTTGTGCACCTAAAGTACGACCATGATATGAACCATCAAAACAAATAATTCCAGGCTTTCTTTTATTAATTTTTTGTGCGTTTAATCGCATTAATTTCATAGCAACTTCTGTTGTCTCAGTTCCCGCAGAAAGCATAAATGCTTTCTGAAAATTTTTAGGTGTATTTGAAATTAAATATTCAAGATAATTAATTCTTTCTTCATTTGCATAAGTATATGTATGTAAAAGGGGTTTGTTTAAAACATTTTTTAATCCATTGACTATCCTTCTATTTCCGTGCCCAGCATTAGTTACAAAAATCGTGCTTGTGAAATCTATCCATTTATTACCCCATTTATCAAAAACCTGAAAATCTATAGCCTTATCCCAAATTATTGGATATTGACCATGCATTGAGCGTGATTCCAGAGAATACATTTTTTCCAGTAAAGGTATGCTTTCAGGAACTGGTAAATGAGTTTTGATTTTTCTGTACTTAGAAGAAATTTTTTCTACTTTTTTTGGAGTATGAGAGAACCCATTACCAGCCATTTTAACTTTCCTTTAAACCTTTAAAAAATTTCACGTATCTCTCTGAAACCCTTTGTTGTCAAGAAAATTTTTTAATAATGATCCTTGGTTTGAAATTTGAAACTTTATATATTCAAGTTCTTCTTTAGAATCAATCTCGGAAATAACAGGAGTTTCAAAACCAATCATCTTATGCCCATGTATTTTTTTTCCTGATAAAACAAATGATCTTTTTATTATATCAACATACCCATTTGGTATATATACATCCTCAAAGTTTTCTTTGGGTAAATTAAACTCTTCATATTCAGATAGATTAGAAAAAAAACCCTTAAAGTAACCTTTTTTATTTTTTTTAAACCATTTCAAAGGTGTCTCTGGTGCTTTATGCCCAGAACGAAGAGATGTTGAACTACTATCAGATAGAATTTTTTCAATTGCATTGTCTATAATTTTAGGATCTCTTAGTGGGGTTGTTGGTCTTAGATGTACCCAAAATTCAGGTTTTATTTTTTCATACTTATCTAACCATAACATTGCGTGTATTAGAAAATCTCTATCATTAGATATATCTTTTGAAATTTCAGCTGGCCTTAAAAATGGCACCTCTGCACCATAATGATTTGCAATTTTTGCATATTTTTTAGAATTAGTAGATATTAGGATTCTATCAATTTTTTTTGAAATTATTGCTGCAGCTATTGTATAAGCCAATAATGGATGTCCTGATAATTGTGTAATATTCTTATCAACAACACTTTTTGACCCTGAACGAGCAGGTATAATTGCTATGATGGACATTTAAAACTTTCCAAGTATGGTTTTATCCAATCATATTGTTTTTTAAATATTTTTTCTCCCTCTTCATCTCTGTATGCCTGTAAAATAAAAGGGCCTGAATAGTTAAATTCTTCAAGTTTTTTAAAAAACTTTTCAAAATTTGTATATCCCATACCAAGCTCGACTGGCCCACCTCCAAGCAATCTATCTTTAATATGGATGTCAGAAATTTTGTTACCATATTCTTCTAGTTCTTCCTCTACATCAAAGCCCAGAGAGGCGCTATTCCCAGTATCATAATTTACAGTTATTCTTTTTGAGTCAAAACATTCTAAAAGTTTAGAAAATTCTTTTGGAGATAAATCGCTTTCTATTGAAAGATTCACTTCAAACTCTTCAGCGAAGGGAATTAATGATAAAAGTCTCTTAATAAATAGATTATATTGTCTTGTATGTTTAATTGAAGATTGATCAACACAAGGTATTACTATATCTGAAATTTTTAAAATTCTAGAGTTTTTAATAAGGTTTTTAAAAATTTTTAAACTTTTTTCTGCTATATCATTATCATCAGAGTGAAATGGTAAGTCCATATAATAATCAGCACAAATAGTTTTAACATCGACTCCTGTATTAAATACAACTTCACTAATTTCGGATACACCAGAAGCTAATAACAATGGATTATTTTTATAATCATTAAAATCTAAAATAAACTCTATACAATCAAGATCATATGATTTTGCAATAGAAAATTCTTTTTTCCAATATCCTACAGGATGCGCCTGATATCTACCTTGGTATTTAGGAAGAAGTCGACCTTGCATTACACCTATATTGTTGTTCATACATTACACAATTATATTATTTATAATGAAACCTTTTTAATTTTTCAGGGCTTAATAGTAATATCTTTCTTAAGCATTTAAATTCAACTTAAATCATATTTTAATACGCATTTACATAAAATAAGTGAAGAAATAATAAACCGATAACCTTTAATTATTCATTAACATTATCACATGTATTTTTACAAACTAATTTAAACCTGAAATTTAAGATCCTGCCCTGGCTTACGTTCATTATCGGGGGGAAAATCACGTCGTTTACCTGAAAAATATAATTCTCGGTGATCGCCTTTCGAGAGAGGATTGTAAGTAAGATATATGTTGCTTCGTGTTTCATCGCTCATATTTGGTTTAGAGCGGTGAGGAGTAAAGCAGTCAAAAAATATACAATCACCTGGATTAGCTGTAAAATCTATAAAGTCCATATCTTTAATCACTTCTTCAGATAGTGGCTCCCAATATGTCCCTATAAGACCATTCTTGTGAAATCCAGAACAAATTTCAAGGCAACCATTTTGGATAGTATTTTCATCAATACAAATCTGAACTGAAATAAAAAAATCTGCAAAATCTGACCAATTACTTTGAATATCTTGATGGGGTGTAACTTCTCCTTCTCCGGGAAGCTTATAATTTATTTTATCCTTAAAAAGAACACCTGGCTCTCCAAATAATTCTTCCACGCGTACCATCATGCGCTCATCGTTACAAAGCTTTTTGAGGGCGGCATTAAAAGGAAAAAAATTCTCGATACGTGAAACTTGTTTCTTGCCTGGGTTCATTAAATTTTCCTCTAGATACACCATCTGCTTACCAAACTCAGGTTCTTCATTTAGCAATTCATTAGCATTCTTTTTAACTTCTCTCATTTCTAGTTCGCTAAAAAGATTTCTAACTACAACAAAACCCTTCTCTTTAAATTCTTTTATTTCTGAAGGTAAAAAATATGTTTTTCTACTCATAAATTCTAAGTTCCTTTTAAATCTATTCTTTAATAATATAACAAGGTCTTAAAGCAAAAGGAAACTTTTTAATAGTTATTTTTTTATCTGCGAAAAACTTGTCAGATGATTTTGTATCACCATGTGTTGCAGTATAATTATCCAGCAAAATAACTCCACCTGGCATTACCAAATCATAAAAATTTTCTAAACAACACATATTTGCTTCAAAGAAGTCGATATCAATATTTAACAAGGATATTTTAAGTTCTGGATGATCTTTTATATATTTAGGAACTGTTTCAAGTACGTCACCGGCAACTAACTCAAAATTTTTAATCTCTGATCTTTCAAAAACACTAATAAGTTGACTAACAGAAATGGAGCTGCCACCAGCTGCAGCAATCCATTCATCTCTGGTCTTTTTATCTTCTTGATAGGCAGTGTCTGGAAAATCATCACTAAAAACATCAAACCCTATAATTTTGGATGAAAAACTGTTGCCTAGGAGTTGCCTAAACATCGCAAAACGCATTAGAGATGTTCCCTTAAATACACCACACTCTACAATAGATCCCGGCACATTTATTACCTTTTTATAAATCTCATAATGAGCAATCAATTTACCCAATCTTGAAACATCTAAAGTTAGGTGATAATTCGTTTCATAATCATACATTTTTTTTGGATCAGGTATCTTAATCATTTTTTCCTCTATAGTATAATTTTTAACAAAAATTTTTTAACCAATATAGATATTAATTCTAATTCAGTGATTAGATTCAATTTTATTTTCATACCAACCACTCCGAATAACAGTAAGTACATTAATAATAAATCTAAAGAATTCTTTTAGAAGTAAAAGAGCAAAATATAACCATACTATCTTTAAATTAAAAAACTGTTCAAAAAATATTAGCAAACAAACCAAATCAATGGTCCGAGAACGATCATCTAGAAATGATGAAAGAAAAAGTACATGTTTTAAATGTTTCTCTACAAAATCTTTTGCATTATCTAATTTAATACTGTTATTTTCTGTTACAGGCTGAATTTTATTATTTCTAAATTTAAGTTTTTTCATTTGTAAATCAGTAAACATTAGTGATTGAAAGTATGTTTTTATATCTATGGCAGACAAAAAGATAACAAATGGAACAAAGTAAAAAAATAAGTTGCTTGTATTAGTAGCAACATATAATCCAATAAAAAGTCTAAAAGCTAAAGCGAAAAAATGAGTGCTCCAATCATCTAGATATTTCCCTGTTAGCCATGATTTACCTGTAACTCTCGCTAGTAAACCATCACACCAGTCAAAAACATAACCATTAAAGAAAAAAAACAATCCTAGCACTATGAGATATGGATTAGTTGTTAAAATTAATATCCCACCAATGATGCCGGAAAGTGCAGTGCAAAAACTAATAATATTAGGTGATATATTAGATTTTCTCAGGAAATAAATTATTATAGTACTAAGTTCAAGAAAATATCTACTTTTAAGATAAGTATAAGGGTTCTTGCTAAACGAATTAATATCAATGCTATAAAGGTTCAAAACATCTTGTGTCTGATATTCATGATTGAATTTTCGAAGGGCTTTATACGAACAATTTTTATATTCAGTCTGCATTAGTTAACAACTGTTTTTAAGAGAATTTTTGAAAAGTGAAATTATTCTTTTTAAAATCATATACTATCATTAATTATATAACAATGTCTTAATATAAGGAGAACTTAGTACAAAAAAGAGTTTTAATTTTTATTTAGACCTTTAATCAAAATGCAACATCGTTTTAATTTATGGAGTTATAGCTAGCGCTACCAAAGTATCAGTGGCATCAATTCTTGCTAAAGAATTCTCATATTCTTCATTTAGTATATTTGAGTCTATTATAGACAACGGTGACTTATGACCACCAGGTCTACCATTAACTAACCAGTTCAAATGATTTGATAAAGGGTATCGTTGAACTCCAGTAATATTAATTTGCTCAAATCCAGCAAATTGCAGAAAACGATATAATGACTCGCGTGTATGAATAATTAAATGCTGGCTCCATAAAGTAAAGTTTTTGAAGTCTTTATTTGAGATGGTTTTTAGTAAAAAATCATTGGCATGAGGCACCTCTATAACTAATTTTCCTCCTCTAACAAGTTTGTTTTTTAATATTGTTAGCGTTTTAATGGGATCAGGTAAATGTTCAATTACGTGAAAAGAAAAACAAACATCTAAAGAATTATTATTAACAATTTCGAGATCATTTACACATTTAATTTTATCTAAATTTAATTCATCCAAATAATTTTGCTGTAACTCAATTCCTATTGAACTTTTACAATAAGGATCAATAAGACGTAAAAATTTACCATTTCCACATCCAAAATCTGCTATCTTCTTACCTGAAGCAAATCTAAGATTTGTTTTAAATCTCCTTGTTGCATCATTATCCTCCTCAAAAGAACCTTTGCCAGTTTGTGATAATATAGAGCGATCATCCCTATAAGAACCACTGATATAAGACTCATCTCCTGTATAATAATCGTCAATAAAGATGACACCACTCACTTCATCTTTCCAAACTTTCAAATTATCTACGTCTCTTGTACGACTACTAAATAGTTTCCGCGTTTTATTTGAAGTTAGCTTTAAATTTTCTAATGTTTTTAATATTGATGATTTCATACACAGAATCCTAAAACAAAGAAGAAGATTTTGATAAATTAGTTTGAAATAAAAAATCTTATATCAATAAATATCTTAACTTAGATGAGCACGTAACTTTTCTGCAATGGGTACTTCCTGCTCTAAAATCTTTTTTTCACCATCACCCATAGCTAAATCAATTTTGCGAACTCCACCAACTAACTGCCTCAAACCACTTGGCTCAAGGGATGCAGATTGATCAGAACCATACATAGCTCTATCAAGTGTTATATGCCTTTCTAAAGAAGAGGCACCTAAAGCTGCAGCTGCATAAGAAATTGCTAATCCTGTTTCATGCCCACTATAACCAACATTACAATTATATTTTTCTTTTAATGTTTTTATTAGATTTAAATTTGCATCTTCATCTTTCATTGGATAAGTCGAAACAGTATGCATTAATTCATATGAACAACTTTTGTGATTAAAAATTTTAATTGCTATTTCAATATCATTATGTGTGCTCATACCAGTAGAAATGAAAGTATGTCTTTTTTCATCTGCAATAAGTTCCAGAAGCTCGTAATGAACCAACATTGCTGATGCAACCTTGTTATATTTACAGTTAAATTTACGTAAAAATTTTTGACTGTTTGTATCCCATGCAGAAGCAAACCAATCTATTTTTTTATCTTTACAATATTTATCTATCTCCTTGTATTGACTTTCATCAAATTCAAGACCTTCTTTTTGTGCTCGTTGTGTATTTCCCCAAGGACTTTCTCTAGCAGAATTAAGGAATTCCTGTGTATACACTTCATCTATATCCCTTTTTTGAAATTTTACAGCATTACAACCAGCATCTGCAGCAACATCAATTAAATTCTTACATATATCCATATCTCCATTATGGTTTATACCTATTTCTGCAGTAATAAAAATTGCCATATTAACATTCCTCAGGATAAAGCGTTTTTAAAAGGTTTATTTCAAAAATATTTTCTAATAACTCACAAACAACACCCTGTCCACCTTTTGTTTTTAATGTGAAATCTGATATCTTTTTTATAAGTGGATGACTATCATTGGGACAGGCAGTATATCCACATTTTTGCATAACAAAATAATCGTTTATATCATTACCGATATAAAATACTTTTGAAAAACTATAGCTCTTCTCATGAACAATCTTTTCAAGAGTAGTAAGTTTATTACTTATTCCCTGAATTACAGGTACATCTAATTTATTAGCTCTTGCAGTTACAACTAGATTTTTCTCAGATGACAAAATGAACGTTGGCTTATTCAATTTTTTTATTGCTTCAAAACCTAAACCGTCACTTCTGTTGCAGATTACAAACTCTGAACCGTTTTTATCAATATGTACTTTATTATCCGTTAAAACTCCATCAAAATCAAAAATCAAAACATCAATTGTTTTTATTGATAAATTTTTTATATCTACTTTAGTCATTGTTTTTGTAATTTAATATGTCCAATTTCAATCAACCGGTCTTCTACATATTCCATTAATGCATGCCCTGCAGTTATGTGAGCCTCTTGAATTCTTCCAGTAATTTTACTAGGAACTAAAAAAACATGATCACAAAGGTTTAAAGACTTTCCGCCACCATTTCCTAAAAACCCATAAACTGCAATTTCCATCTTCTTTGCAATTTTTATTGCATTAATTACATTTTCAGAATTTCCTGAAGTAGTAATAGCAATTAAACAGTCTCCCTTTTTTCCTAATGCACTTATCACTCTTTCATAAATTTTATCAAAATTATAGTCGTTGCCGCAAGCGGTAATTGTTGAAGTGTCTTGGGCAAGAGCAATAGCCTGAATGCCCTCCCGATCATGATTAGGTCTCAACCTTACAATCATTTCAGCAGCTAAATGTTGTGCATCAGCTGCAGAACCTCCGTTTCCGCAAAGCATAATTTTATTGCCCCTAACAATTAAATTCACAATCTCTTCACCCATTGCTTCTAGCGAATTAAAACCCTGATCAATACAATCCCTTTTTGTCTTAACTGATTCCTCAAATAATTTAGTTATTTTTAAAGACATAAATTTTACTCAGAGTTTAATTTTATAATGAATGATAACTAATAAATTCATAAATTTAAAAGATTTATTTTAAATATAGTAGGCTCTACAATTAATGTTAAACCACAAAATTTTTCAGCAGCATCATATCCTTATATTTTATTATATCAAAAAATTTCCCTAGCTTTTAATTTAAATAAAAAATGAAACTACAATAAAAAAACTATTTTGTAAAAAGTTGAAAATTTGATTAAAATTTATACTTATATTAATTTTTTACTCTTTGATAAAAAAATATAAATTAATACATAGGTCAATATAAAAATAGTGATTGTAGAAATGATTTTGGTGAAATCGTTGCCAATCATGCAAGATATAATTGCTGGTATACTACCATATAAAATTATTAACAAACCTGAAATCGAGTTTGATATGTTGTTTATTTTGGAATTTTTTGCTGAAGAAATATAATTGTAAATTAATGAATGTAAATGTTTACTATCAGCAATTAATGGTGATTTTCCAGAAATTATTCTCCTTAAAAAAGAGAATGAAAACTCAGTTGCTGGATATATAATTATTAAAAATATACCCCAAGCAGAAATTAAAGGTTCTAAATTAACTAATTTTAAACCACTCCAAGCAACTAATGCTCCTAAAAAGTAAGAACCTCCATCACCTAGAAAAATTTGACCAGAAAAAATATTTACTAAAAAAAAACCAAAAACAATCATAGATAAGGAAAACAAAATATTTGAAAATATAATAATATCATTTTGTAATGCTATAAATGAAAATGCCAATAATGTAACAGATGCCATTCCACTTGCTAGACCATTTAAACCATCAATAAAATTCCAAGCGTTAGATGTTATTGAAACACCTAAAACTGAGACTAAAAAAGCGATAAATGGATAAGATAAAAAGTAGTTTATGAATTTTAAATCAACTTCGTTCAGCGTTGTACTTGTAAATAAAATTAATGCAGAGGCTGATATAATTGATAAAATCAGTCTTCTAAGTGAGCTTAAGCTTCTAGTAATATCTTCATAAAACCCAATAAGAAAGAAAAGTGAAACTATTAGAAAAGGGATTGAAAAATCATTAGTATTTTTATCAATAAAAAAATTTGCAATGAATGTTGTTAACACAATAGATAGACCACCAATTCTAACGGCATTTTTTTTATGTATTTTCTGGGTACCTATTTTTTCATCTAAACCAATCCCTAAAAAATTTTTAGCAATTATTAAAGTTAGAATTGAAATGATTATAGATAATGAGATGTAAGTAATAGTAAACATTTGTTAGAAAATTAAATTTGTTAATAAGATGTAATTTTCCTATGACCATTCTTGTGACTTTTACTAGAACCGAATCTTCTTTTTCTATTTGAAAAGCTTTTTATGGCTTGCTCGAAATGACTGAAACTAAAATCAGGCCAGTTTATATCACTGAAAAATAATTCGCTATAACTTAATTGTAAAAGCATAAAATTTGATATCCTCTGCTCACCACCTGTTCTTATTAAAAGGTCTATGTCATTAATACTTGATGACAATAAATTTTCTTTAATGATCTCTAAGTTTATGATAGGAATTTGGGTTTTACTTTTTAACAATTTTTCAAACATTTTGGTGAATGACTTTACTATATCCATTTCACCACCATAATTAAATGCTAAATTGAAATTTAAGCCGTCATTATATTTAGTAAGATCTTCAGCTCTATTGATGATTTCGGTAAGTCTTTCTTTGAACACTGATTTATCACCAATAAGATTGAATTTTATATTGTTAGCATTTATCTCCGCTATTTCTGACCTTATAAATTTTTCTAGCAGATGAAAAATTATACTTATTTCATTTTTATTTCTATTCCAGTTTTCAGTTGAAAAAGCAAATGCTGTGAGTTGTTGAATATTTAATGAACTGGATTTTTGAATGATATTTTTTAAATTTCTTGCTCCTATATTGTAGGTTACATTAAGTGATTTTTTATTTTTTTCAGACCATCTTCTATTGCCATCCATTATAATAGCGACATTTTTTGGGTAATTATTCATTTTGACCCTCATAAATTAATTTTGTCTTGAATATTATTTATCCTAAATAAAAAGAGTATATAATTTTATAAATATATAATTTGATATGAACAAGTATAAAATGGCATTATTTCAAATTCATGGAAATTTGAAATTACTGAGTTTGTTAGTAAAGTTTTATAGAAAAAACTATTGAAAGAAAAGAGTTACAAAATTTATTCTTTTATTTTAAATTAATTTAATTTTGCTATTGTTCTAATGGTATCAATTGGAACAACAGAACCATTATAATTTGTATGCCAAAAAGTCCAACCATTACAAGCTGATAAACCTTGTACTTCTGCACCCACACTATGAATAGAACCTTTTGATTTATCAGAAATTACACTCCCATCTACTCTTACTTTTGCAAACCACCTTTTTCTACCGTCAAACAAAAGCTTTCCTGGAACAATAAGACCTCTTTCTATTAAAGAACCAAATGGAATTCTTGGCTCCTCTTTTCTAGATTTAATAATTTCAAGATTTTCTAAACTTTCTTTTTTAGTTGATCTTATTCTCTTTAGTGCTTCATCGATGTAATTTTTATCTTTTTCAATACCAATCCATCTTCTACCATATTTTTTAGAAATAACAGCAGTAGTTCCACTGCCTAGAAATGGATCTAAAACTACGTCGTTTATATTTGTGCTTGAAATAATTACTCTAGATAGAAGGCTTTCTGGTTTTTGAGTTGAATGAACCTTTTTTCCATCTAATCTTAATCTCTCTTTTCCGGCACAAATAGGAATTTCCCAATCAGATCTCATTTGTTTATCACCATTCAGACTTTTCATACCAAGATAATTAAATGTAAACTTTGAATTTTCGTTTTTGGAAGCCCAAATCAAAGTTTCATGGGCATTAGTAAATCTTGTCCCTTTAAAGTTTGGCATAGGATTTGTTTTTCTCCAAATTACGTCATTTAGTATCCAAAACCCGTTATCTTGAAGAGCTTTACCTATCCTAAAAATATTATGGTAACTTCCTATTACCCAAATTGATCCATTTGGTTTTAATACTCTTCTACACTCACTTAACCAACAATTGGTAAAATGATCATAATGCTTGAAAGAAGAAAATTTATCCCAATCATCATTAACAGCATTAACTTTTGAATTGTCAGGTCTAAAAAGATCATTTTTTAGTTGGAGGTTATAAGGCGGGTCAGCAAAAACTAAATCTATGCTTTCATCTGGAAATGTTTTTAATACCTCCAAACAATCACCATGAATTATTTTGTTTAATTCCATTTTAAAAACTGTGAGCTACTTGTTAATATTATGTTTATAAAATAAAAAAAATACATAAAGTCAACGACTTAAACAAAAATAATAAATTGGTTCTACATTTTGTGTTCTATTCTTAAATTATTCCAATATATGGTAAAAATTTATCATTTTATTTTTTTCATAGGATTAAATGACATACGATGTAACTGTGTTGGCCCTGACAAAAATAGTTTTTCTCTATGTTTCTTTGAACCGTAACCCATGTTTGTTGAAAATCCATATCCACAATATATTTTATCCATTTTAGTCATAAAATCGTCTCTATAACATTTTGCAAAAATTGATGCAGCGGCAATGCTAGGGGATAAAGTATCCCCTTTTTTAATAATTATAAATTTACTTTCAAACTTTTTGCTAAACTCAGGCATTGTTATACCATCAATGAGAATAGTCTTTGGTTTTGAGTTTTTACATTTGGACATTAGATCTAATAAGGCCATTTCCATTGCTAAAAATGTTGCCCTAACTATTCCAATTTGATCAACTTTATAATTTGATACATCTCCAATTCCGAATGTATTATTCTTGGTTAAATTTTTTAGTATATCATTTCGATTTTTACGTGAAAGCTTTTTTGAGTCATCTAATCTATTATCAATTGGAATTTTGTCATTAAGTAAACTAGCACAAGCCATAACAGGTCCTGCCCAAGAACCTCTTCCTACCTCGTCAATTCCAACAACATGCTTATCAAATTGATGGTCAAAACTAAAGTCCATTAACTCTTACCTGACCTACCAACACCCTTTTCAAGAAGCCTTGGCATAATCTCTACAAAGTTACACGGCTTATGCCTATAATCAAGTTGATGAAATAATATTTCATCCCATGCATCCTTACATGCAGATGGACTTCCTGGTAAAACGAAAATATATGTCCCATTAGCAACACCTGCAACAGCTCTTGATTGTATTGTAGATGTTCCAATTTTTTTAAAAGAAAGAGAACGAAAAAGTTCTCCAAAACCCTCTATTTCTTTATCAAAAATTGATCTAAATGCTTCGGGAGACACGTCTCTTCCGGTTAAACCTGTCCCACCTGTTGAGATTATAACCTCAACATCAGAGCACTTAATCCATTTCTTTGAAGTTTTTTGAATATCGAAAACATCATCTTTCACAATCTTTCTATCAAAGAGAACATGACCACTGCCTTCAATTCTATCTGCTAGTAAATTACCTGATTTATCATTTTCTAAAACTCTTGTGTCAGAAACTGTAAGTAATGCAATTGATACAGGAAGAAATTTTCTTTCCACTTTTTTCCCTTTTTATTTTATTATCCAGTTTCCAGAGGCTAATTCTTCAAAACTAGTATTATTATATGAAAATTTATTACTATATACATAATAATTTTTTAAAACTTCTTTAATGTAGTTTCTTGTTTCTCTTGATGGTATAGTCTCAATAAGTAACAATGGATCTTTATCAAAATTCACTTTTTTGAGCCATTTATTTAAATTGCCTGGTCCACCATTGTAAGCTGCAAGTAGCTTGATTATATCGTCATTAATAAGAGGCTCTTTATACAAGTGTTGGATATACTTTTCACCGATTAAAATATTCTTTTCTGGGATTAATAAATCGTGCCTTAATTTTCCCCTATAACCTCTATCTCTCATTATAAAAGCAGCTGTTGATGGTAAAATTTGCATCAATCCCTGTGCTCTTGCTGGAGATTTACCTCTTTGATCAAACCTTGATTCCTGTCTTATAATAGACATTACGAGCACTTTGTCTAAAATTTTAAGATCATTTTTAAAAATTAATTTAGGATACAGTGCACCATACCATTTTTTGCCCGTTTCGACTCTTTGAATATCGGCTAAACGATAAGATATTGAGGGCATACCATAGTTGCTTGAAAAAGACATAAGATCTAAATGAAATTTTTCTGGTATACTTGAATATAACTTTCTAAGTTCCCTGTCTGCATGCCAATATTCTTCAACTTGTAGAAGTGCGAGCGCTCTCAAACCACCCTTTTGTGAGGAAAGCCAAGAAATAAAATCTTGTGAAACATTCGGCAAATCAAAATTAATTTTATGATTGTATCCTAATGATTTAATGGAAAGTTTGCCATAAAATGTATCTGGATATTTTGAAGATATTTTCAGAAACTCTATTGCTTGTGAAGGATTATTATATAAAAACTCAACCCTTGAAGCCCAATAAGCACCAGCTGAACGAACAGATTCTTTAGAGTTTTCTAAATTTGCCAAATTTGAGAAAAATAACCTGGCTCTTTTTAAATCACCCTTTCTCCAGCTTGCCAATCCTGCTGTAAACCATGCACTAGCATTTTGTCCATTTGAAATCAAAAGAGACTTTGATGCTTCTGTAATTGCTTCAAAATCTTTATCAAAAATGAAATAAGCATGCGCTATTTCCCAATGTAATTGACTTTCTTCTCTATGAGTTAAAACTCGTTTAGAGCTTTTTTTATTTAAAAAATCAAGTGCTCCTGTAGGCCAAGAGCGTCTAATATATTTCCTTATTGTAAATGCTACTTGTCGTGTAACAGATGGGGCAACTCTGCCAGAATAAGATGCTGGAATTCTTGGTCTTAAGCTTACAAAGTCTGCATTCCCAAAACCGCTAAGGTATCCACCAGATGGTTTTTTTGCGGATTTATAATTTTTAGGTTTTTTTCTTTCTGATAGCCAATAAATTCTTGATGCGGAAGGATGATCATTATAATTTTCTAACCATTCTTTCAATTCAATAAATTTTGAAATGTATCCTGTAGGATGAAGGTATTTTTGAGCTTTTACTCTGCCTATTAAAATTTTATTTTCAATTTTTTCAGTAAGTTTATCTGCTACTTCAAAATTGCCTTCATTTTGGAGGGTAAAAATTTCTTTGTATAAATCTTCATCATTTTTATTTAATGGTTTAGGAACATCAATATCATTTGCATTAGCAGCAATTGTAAAAGTTAATAAAAGAATTGAAAATATTTTTGTAATAAAATTCATATTTTTGCTACAATAAACTTAGCCTTGATCTAATTGATTTCAGATCTTCCCAAGCTAACTTTTTTTGATTGGGTGCTCTCATTAGGTAAGCTGGGTGGAGTGTTGGTATTGTTGAAATTTTTTTACCGTTGTCTAATTCTAATTCACTCCATACTCCTCTATGCCTTAAAATGCCACCTTTAATGTTTAAGACTGCTTTTGCAGATGAACCACCTATAGCTACCAGTATCTTGGGCATAACAATTTCTATATGCTTCATTAAAAATGGTTTCATTAAATCAATTTCATTATCGGTTGGTGTTCTATTACCTGGCGGTCTCCAGGGAA
>CETG01190820.1_pt1 | contig 15769 bp, 15 predicted proteins | sample 361471 | NCBI WGS metagenome assembly CETG01 (sample SAMEA2622696, study PRJEB7988) | marine metagenome | isolation source: saline water (ENVO:00002010), including | reverse complement strand
GCTTTACCTGGATACAAAGAAGCAAAGCCAATGGTTTTTTGTGGATTATTTCCTACTGATGCAGATCAATTTCCTGATTTAAGAGAAGCCTTAGATAAGTTACAATTATCAGATGCTGCATTGAAATACGAACCAGAGACTAGTAGCGCAATGGGATTTGGGTTTAGATGCGGATTCTTAGGTTTATTACATATGGAGATTGTACAGGAGAGATTAGAGAGAGAATATGATCTTGATCTGATAGTTACAGCCCCATCTGTTATTTATAAAATAAATATGAATGATAATAGTACACTTTATATTGATAATCCGGCAACCTTACCAGACCCTCAAAAGCGAGAGTCAATTGCAGAACCTTATGTTCGGATGGAAATTTATACTCCAAATGAATTCAATGGAACTTTGATGGGTTTATGTCAGGAAAGAAGAGGTGAGTTTTTAGATATGAAATATATGACAACTGAAAGAGTAACACTTATCTATGAAATGCCTTTAGCTGAAGTGGTTACTGATTTCTTTGATCAAATGAAAAGTAGAACAAAAGGATATGCCTCAATGGAATACCATTTAATTGACTATAAAAACAATGATCTTGTTAGATTAGATGTTTTGATTAATGGAGAAAAGGCTGATCCTCTAACAACAATTGTGCATAAAGAAAAGGCTTATGGTGTAGGGAGAGCTTTGGTTGAAAAATTAAAGGAGCTTATACCTCGACAGCAATTCAAAATACCTTTACAAGCTTCAATTGGTAGTAGAATTATTGCTAGCGAGAGTATTAGTGCAATGAGAAAAGATGTTCTTGCAAAATGTTATGGTGGTGATATATCAAGAAAGAAGAAATTATTGAAAAAGCAAGCTAAAGGTAAGAAAAGAATGAAAGCAATGGGTAAAGTGGATGTACCTCAAGAAGCATTTATGGCTGTATTAAAATTAAATCAATCCTAAGTTAATATTAGATTATGATATTTTTGATTTGATACTTAAGATCTCTAGGGTTTCTGATTGCTTTTGGTTTTCATTGCCTGCTGGCATAAAAGCTTTCCACAAAGTTATTCCTACTAAGAAAATGGCAATTGTGATTACCAATTCACCAACTGTCAGACCGTCATTTTGATGATTCATTGGCATTTGCCTCTCAACTTGGAAAAAGATTGCAAACTGAGTTCTAGCACCTAAAGTTGTTTAAGGAAATAGTTTGTGGGGTAATTCTTTGGCCCATATTTTTTATGGCAATAATTTATCTAGTCGCCTTGCAAGGTTAGGTCTTATTGTCTTTTGTTTTTATTTAATTGCAGCTTTAATAACTCCTTTGCTATCTAAGCTTGAAATACTTGCTTCTAATGGAATGGAAATAAAAAATCCTATATATGATCCACCCTCAATAAGGCATATATGCGGGACAGACAGACTGGGTAGAGATGTTTGTTTACGCACTTTAGAAGGAGCTGGCGTTGCCCTTCAGGTCGTTTTCCTGGCAGTAAGCCTTGCTCTTGTTATTGGAGTACCTCTTGGACTGCTTAGCGGCTATGCAGGTGGATTGTTGGATAGATTCTTCGTTCTTTTAATGGATACTCTCTATACGATTCCAGTCCTGCTTTTATCGGTAGTAATGTCTTTTATTTTGGGTAGAGGAATAATTAATGCCTCTATTGCTCTATGTGTTGTCTATATTCCTCAATATTTTCGAGTAGTGAGAAATCAAACAGCCCAAGTAAAGTCGGAAATGTATGTTGAGGCTGCAGTCTCTATGGGGGCAGGATCAATTTGGATTATGAGAAAATATATCTTTCAAAATGTTATTACCTCATTACCTGTTTTGTTGACCATGAATGCTGCTGATGCAGTCTTGGTGTTAGGTGGACTAGGCTTTTTGGGGCTAGGTCTTCCGGAAACTGTTGCAGAATGGGGAGCTGATCTAAACTTGTCTTTAACGGCATTGCCAACAGGTGTGTGGTGGACTGCTTTATATCCAGGTCTTGCTATGTTTGGCTTGGTTTTAAGCCTCTCTATGGTAGGAGAAGGTTTAGAAAGCTGGATTAATAAATATCAAGACAATGATTAGAAATTAATTCTCAATACTTCATTCTTATATTTCTAGGTAGAGTTTCAATTATTTCCCCATCATCATTCACTTTAGGGTAGAGTTTCCCTTCTTTTTTGCACCATTCAGCTACCTCAGGGTAAGCCCATTCAAATAATATCTTTTCGTATATATCTTTCTTTATTATATCTTTCTTACCTTCTTTTAACCCATTGATTTCTCTTTGCCTGAGGGCCTCAAAAAGTAATACTCCTCCTGCAACTGAAACGTTAAGGGACTGAACCATCCCTCTCATAGGTATATATAGGTTTTGATCCATCATTTTCTTAGCTTCTTCGCTTAATCCCCACTTCTCTGCACCAAGAACAAATGCAGTAGGCTCAGTAAAATTACAATCTCTATAATCTATTGAATTATTGTCAACATTTGTCCCATAAATTTTAAAACCATTCTTTTTTAGGTATGAAATACCTTTTTTAATGTTTTCATGAGTTCTTAGTTTTACCCATTTCTCGCTACCTTTTGCAGTGCAATTAAAAGTGGGATGCTTTTCTTCACCATTGATTGCATGTGCTTCTAAAACACCAACCGCATCACAACTTCTTATGAGAGCTGAAAGATTATGCGGCTTATGTACATTTTCAACCATTATTGTTAAATCGGTTAGTCTATAATTAAGTATTTTTTTTAACTTAGCAAATCGACGAGGTAATATTGGCATTTTTTTTAATTCAATACTTTTTAATTATATTATTTTAAAAATCTATTTTTGTTTCTAAAGCTATTATAAAGACTTTTTATTTTTTCGTGATAGAATTCTATGAACCGTATTGGATTTTCGTTATCAGTTATACTTTTATCTATATTATTGTGAGATGATGATTTTGAATTCAAAAAATCCTAAAGGTATTTAATATTCTGTGAAAGATAATTCTTGTTATTTCAATATAATAATGTATCCTTTTATATATAATATTTATATTGGATCCCATTATTAGGCTTAAGATGAATTCATTGAAAGGTTCAAAAAAGGAGATTCTCATTGGTTTTCAATCAAGGAAGGCTGTATTCGAAATTTTGATGGATGTTGAGAAAGGAGCTTTTGCTGATATTTCCATAGACAGAATTTTTAAAAAGTATGATTTCAGCAAATTAGATAGAAATCTTGTTACTGAAATAACTTATGGAGTTATAAGGAATAAAATTAACCTTGATTTTTGGGTGAATAATTTTGCAAAAGTTTCTCCAGATAAACAGCCCCTTCGTCTTCGATATCTTCTTTATATTGGTATTTATCAAATAATATTTATGGATCGTATTCCATCTTCTGCTGTAGTTAATACAACTGTTGAGCTAGCTAAAGAAGTAAATTTAGGAAAGCTATCAGGAGTTGTAAATGGTGTCTTGCGCAATATCATACGATTTATAGATTCAGGTAAAGAAATTAAACTTCCTGTGGAGAGAATAGAAAGAATATCTATTAAGTATTCATTGCCAATTTGGATTGTAAAAAATTTAATCAATTGGGTAGGTTTTGATCATACTATTGATTTTGCGAGTGTCTCTAACTTGCCATCTCCTCTTGATATAAGAGTTAATAGGTTAAGGATTTCTTCAGATGAATTAATAGATCTATTTGAATCAAAAGGAGTAACCGCTTCACCCATAAATGATCGTCCTTATGGACTAGAAATTCAAGGTAGATTTGGAAGCATTAGAGGCTTACCTGGATACGAAGAAGGGTTATGGAGCGTTCAAGATCGATCCTCTCAATGGGTCTCCCCACTTTTGGAGGCTTCGGAAGGTGAGAAGATTCTTGATGCTTGCGCGGCTCCTGGAGGTAAAGCAACACATTTAGCTGAATTAATAAATAATAATGGAACTATTTGGGCTGTTGATAAATCTCATAATAGATTAAAGAGATTGAGAGAAAATATAGAAAGGTTAGGTTTAGATTGTATAAAAACAATTCATTCTGATGCCTCTCAATTAATAGAAATTAAACCTTATTCTGGAGAATATTTTGATAAAGTTTTATTGGATGCTCCATGCTCAGGATTAGGAACTTTGTCCAGGCATCCAGATGCACGTTGGAAGATAAACGAATCTGTCGTTGATGAATTGGTAATGTTGCAGTCAAAATTGTTAATTAGTATGATTTCATTATTAAAGCCAGGTGGGCTGTTAGTGTATTCCACTTGCACAATTCACCCATCTGAAAATCAGGAAGTTACAGCTAAATTTGATAGTAAGTTTAAAGAAATGGAACTTATATATCAAAAGCAGATATGGCCATACTCCATTAAATCAGGAGATGGATTTTATGTAGCAATTTTTAAAAAGAATATTTGATTAAATTTATAATAATTATTTTATTCGAATGTTTTTATATTAAAATCTTCTTCTATTTTTAACATAAAATTCTTCCAAGCAAGGGCAGCATCTGCACTACTTCTTTTTGTTTTTTTATTATCATCGTAACCAAACCAAATTCCAGTTGTTAATTCGGGGATTGACCCTATAAACCATAAATCTCTTCCTCCTTCTGAAGTACCTGTTTTCCCTGCAACTGGTTTTGACTTTAGAAAAGCGGCTGACCCAGTTCCATCTTTGACAACCTCTTGGAGCATTTTTATCATATATTTTGCAGTTTTTATTGATAATGCTTTTTTTGATTTCTTATGATTTTTGGAATGGGTCCAAATCATATTGTTGTCTGGCCCTCTTATCTCCTCGAATGGGATTGGATCTATAAAAATGCCTTTATTTGTAATTCCAGCGTATGCTCCCGTCATTTCAAGAAGCGTTTGTTCATATGCTCCAATAGCTAAAGGATAATATTTGCCTATATCTGAAGCAATATTCACTCCAAGATTTTTTGCGATAGTTAAGACATCGTCGAATCCAACCTGATCTAATAAATTAACTGCGACTGAGTTTAATGAATATTTAAATGAATCTGATATTGAAACTTTTCCCATATATTTATCTCCAAAGTTCTTCGGACAATATTCTAGCCAGCATGTAGGTTTATCAATTACTAAATCATCCGGTAGGTAACCTCTTTCAATTGCTGCTGCATAAGGAAAAATTTTAAATGTTGAGCCTGGAGACCTAAGTGCCTGTGTGGCTCTATTGAATTGATTCTCATCGAAGTTTTTGCCTCCAATTAGAACTCTTATTAGACCAGTTGAAGGCTCAATCGATACTATGGCTCCTTCCAGATCTTTTGATGCCTGGCTTAATAGTGTTTCTTTAGCCTCTTTTTGCCAATCAAGATTAAGGCTAGTTCGAATTATTAATCCTCCTATTTCTAATTGTTCTTTGTCTAAGATAGTAGGAAGTCTTTGATTAACCCAGCTACTAAAGAATGGTGCAATACTATTATAGTATTTTGGTATTGAAGTTTTTAATATTAGTGGTTTCCTAGCCGTTTTTGTATATGTTTCTTTTGTTATATATCCTTCTTTAAGCATGCTCTCTAAAACAATACTGCGTTGTTTTAAAGCAAGATTTGAGTTGACTAATGGGGAATAATAAGACGGAGCTGGAGGTAGACCCGCAATTAATGCCGCTTCCTCTAATTTTAGCTCATTAGGTTTTTTACTGAAATAAACCCATGCTGCATCTGAAATGCCATAAGCACTCGAGCCAAGATAAACATTATTCAGATATTGCTCAAGAATCTGATCTTTACTTAATTCTCTTTCTAATTTATAGGCAAGCAATGCTTCCTTTATTTTTCTGGTGAATGTTTTATCTTGACTAAGAAATACAATTCTTGCTAATTGTTGAGTAATAGTACTTCCACCTTCTATAACTCCTTTGTTTTTAAAATTTGTCAACAGTGCCCTGCCAATTCCCCACAAATCCACACCGTTATGTTCGTAAAAGCGTCTATCTTCTGCAACAATAAATGCATTTTTTACTTGGATAGGGATTAAACCTATCGGCACTTTTTCCCTAGTAGTTGGGCCTATTTTCTGGATAATTTTATTATTACTCGATAACAATGTAATTGTTCCTGGCCTACTAAATGTTATCGTCTTTGAAGAGTTAGGTAAAATACTATCAATCTTTTTTGTTATGAAGTCTTCAGATATGGCAGAGCAAAAACCTAATGATATATAGAAAGTACTTATAAAAAACCACCTAGAAAGCTTTACTCTCACAATGTCTGTATCAGAGGGCTATGCCCAATAGCAATAGCACTTACCAGCATGCCAAGAATAAGGAAAGGTTGAGCACTAGCTTGATATTTAACATCAAATTTTAAAGGGTCTCTGACTAGCCATATATCCTGAAATGTAATTTGAGGAATTATAAGCAACAAGAGGATTACCGATGCAAAATGTTGTCCAATTAAAATTAAAATTACAACCATTAACAATTGAAATATGTCAATCATTCCTGCGCTTATCCAACTTGCTTTCTTGATTCCAAATTCCACCGGAAGTGATTGCAAACCAAGCTTTTTGTCACCTTCTACACTTTTAAAATCATTGATTATTGCAATACCTAATCCCGCTAAGCTGTAAGCAAGGGTAAGGAGTGCTGTGGCCCATGTAAGTCTCCCAAATAATGCTTGCCCTGCCCACCATGGTAAAGCGATGTAGCTAGCTCCAAGTGCATAATTGCCCAGCCAACCATTTTGCTTTAGTTTCAAAGGAGGGGCTGAATAAATAAAACTTACAAAGGATCCACCCAGTGCTAATAGAAATACAATAGGTATTTTATGCTCTGCCCATTTGTCCAGAAGATATGCAATACCAAGTCCACCAAATAATAAGACAAAAATCTGAACTTTTACTTGAAGCAAAGAAATTGCTCCAGAGGGGATTGGTCTATTTGGTTCATTTATGGCATCAATTTCTCGATCGTAAAAATCATTAATTGTTTGAGTGTAACCTGTTAAGAAAGGACCACTCATTAACATGCAGCCTAGAGATGCAAGGACAAAACTAGGCCTCCATTCATAATTACCACTAGCCGCTGCACCACAAATAACGCCCCATAAAAGTGGTATCCATGTAATTGGCTTCATAAGTTGCAAGCGCAACTTCCATATGTTTTTTGTTTCTGAACCTCCTTTAATGCCAAGGAGCTGTCTAGCATCACTCACGTTGAAAACTCCCTAGAAATTTTTAATTTCATTAGAAAAGAACCAGCTTTGGCTGCCATCGTTTAATTCAACTACCAGCCCAATGTCATAACCATCAGTCATTTTGTACCCTATAACCTTCCCCATTGGATTAGTTGAAAGTTTTTTGATCAACTCTGCAGGTATTCTGTCTTTTACTTGCTCTAACAGGACTTGGACCCTTGAGCCTATCTTGTTTAAAGTTGCAGCCTTTGCCATAACCTGTAAATTGAATATCCTGGCAACCATAACAGTCGTCATATAAAAACTCCTAATGGTAGCTTTACGTTTGATTCCATGTCTTGATGTAGCTAATGGACGTGTTGTTAAAGGAGTAAATTTTTTAGGATTGAGAGATGCTGGAGATCCAGTTGAATTGGCTCTGAAATATAGTGAGGACGGAGCAGACGAACTTGTTTTTCTTGATATAGCTGCTAGCCATGAAGGAAGAAGTACACTTGTAAATCTTGTAAGAAGAACGGCGGAGGCTGTAACTATTCCTTTTACGGTAGGAGGAGGTATAAGTTCTGTGGAGAGTATTTATGAACTTTTGAGAGCTGGAGCCGATAAGGTCAGTTTAAATTCTTCTGCTGTATCTAATCCAAGTTTAATTTCTGATAGTGCAAATCAATTTGGAAGACAATGCATTGTTATAGCAGTGGATGCCAGGAGAAAAAACACTGCTGAAGATTTATGGGAGGTCTATATCAAAGGTGGTAGGGTAAATACTGGAATAGATGTAATTGAGTGGGTTAAGTATATAAATGAAAAGGGGGCTGGTGAAATCCTTCTGACTTCTATGGATGGAGATGGCACACAAAAAGGTTATGACTTGGAATTAACAAAGAAAGTTGCTGAAGCTGTTCCAATCCCCGTTATTGCTTCTGGTGGCGCGGGATCAATGGAACACATAGCAGAAGCTTTTACGTATGGTAAGGCTTCTGCGGCTCTTTTAGCCTCCTTGCTTCATGATGGAGTGTTGACGGTTCCTCAAATAAAGAAATATTTAATTTCTAGCTCAATTCCTATTAGGCCTTAATTATGAATTTTTTTAAACTTATTTATGTAGGGTTTATCGACTTTTTTGATCATATATTCAGGTATAGAAATAATTAATGTAATGGTTAGATATAAAGAAACTATTGTTGAGGAATTGTTTGACAATATTTCTCCTTTTTATGATCTTCTAAATGATATATTAAGTTTTGGTATTCATAGGCTTTGGAGACGTAAAGCTTTAAAACTCTTGAATCCTAAAAGCGGACAAGTTTATGTTGATATTTGCTGTGGGACTGGCGATATGGCAATATTATTATCCAAAAAGGTTCAGCCTAATGGGAAAGTAATTGGAATTGATTATGCAAAAAAAACATTATTGATTGCAAGCAAAAAGGCGATAAAAAAAAACATATTAAATATTGAATGGTTATACTTAAATGCTCTAAATACTGGCTTGAAGTCCCAGTACTTTGATGGTGGATCTATAGCGTATGGTCTTCGTAACGTTGACAATCCAGCAATTGCATTAAATGAACTATTTCGTATCCTTAAGCCTAATGGCAGAGTTGTTATTCTTGACTTTTATCGATTTAAAGAAAAAACAATTGGCGAAAAATTCCAATCTATTTATCTTAGGAATTTTGTGATACCTATAGCTTCTATTTTTGGCTTAAAAAGTGAATATGAGTATATTGAAAATAGCTTAAAATCTTTCCCTTCAGGTGATCAACAAATGAAATTGGCTTTAAATATAGGTTTTTCCAAAGCAGAATATATTCCTTTAACTTTTAATCAAATGGGTATACTTTTTTTAATTAAATAAACTTAAATCAAGCAATTAATTTAAAGCTTTACTCCTTAGATTATCTATAAGGATTTTGAAGATCCATGAAGAACTTCCAATAAATAATCTCCATAACCACTTTTTAACAATGGTAAAGCTAGTTCTTCAAATTGAGCGTCATTTATCCATCCTTTTCTCCAAGCTACTTCTTCTGGACATCCAACTTTTAACCCTTGCCTATGTTCCAGAGTTCTTATGTAGCTGGAGGCTTCATGAAGTGCATCGTATGTCCCGGTGTCTAGCCATGCCATCCCTCTGCTCATTATCTCGGCATTTAAACAGCCATCCTTTAAGTAAAGATTATTTAGATCTGTTATCTCTAGTTCCCCCCTTTTTGAAGGTTTTACGATGCGTGCCCTTTCTACAACAGTTTTGTCATAGAAATAAAGTCCAGTAATTGCGTAATTACTTTTTGGCTTTTGTGGTTTTTCTTCAATAGTTATTACTTTGCCACTTGAATCAAACTCAATCACTCCATATCTTTCAGGATCTCTTACAGGATATGCAAGTACTGTGGCTCCTTTTTCTTTAAGAGTGGCACTTTTTAATTGTTGAACTAAAGATTGCCCATGAAAAAGGTTGTCTCCTAAAATAAGAGCGACAGGCTGGCTTCTTAGGAAGTTTTCAGCTAATAGAAAAGATTGAACAAGCCCATCTGGCTTTGGTTGGGTAGCATATTGAATTGATATTCCCCATTTATTTCCATCTCCAAGTAGATTCTCAAATATTTTTCGATCGTTAGGGGTTGTTATTAATAGTATGTCTCTAATATCTGAAAGCATTAATGTACTTAAAGGGTAATAGATCATAGGCTTGTCATAAACAGGTATTAGCTGTTTACTAACAGCCTTTGTGACGGGTAAGAGCCTTGAACCGGTACCTCCAGCAAGGATAATTCCTTTTCTTTTCATTTGAGGGCTTTATTAGAATAGTTTTCTTCTTTAGGAATGATTTTGTACTTAAAATTGAGATATTTAATTATTCTAATATCAATCCTTAATTGAGCATTTTTTTTTGTTACCTTTTGTGGGTTTCAATGATCTAATTTTTAATTGATGCCTAGCCAATATTGGGCAATGGATCTTTCACTGGGAAAATGTCTCAAGGGTAAAAAAAAAGACTTCTTTATTAAAAAAATTATTACTTAGATCCCTTGGTCTTGTATGGTTTAGATTATTTATTCTCAAAATCATAAGAAGTGAGGAAAAACAACTATGAATAGCGCTCTAAGACAAGCAACTCCACATAGAGATTTACTAGCTGGTTTGGTCGTAGCATTTGCAATGATCCCAGAAGCGATAGCTTTCTCAGGAATAGCTGGAGTTGATCCACGAGTTGGCTTATATGGAGCTTTTTTGCTTTCAATAACATTGGCGATTTTTGGAGGCAGGAAGGCCATGATTACTTCTGCTACTGGCTCAACAGCTTTATTAATGAGCGGGATTGTCCAGCAAGGTAATAATCTTGGAGAGGGTTTAGGTCTTCAATATTTATTAGCAGCAGGATTACTCACTGGGGTTTTGCAAATTGCATGGGGGTATTTACGTTTGGCTCATCAGATGAGGTTTGTTCCTCAACCAGTTATGGCTGGCTTTGTAAATGGTTTGGCAATTTTGATTTTTCTTGCTCAATTACCACAAATAGGTCTTGATTTTTTACATCCAGGTAAACAAGTTATTGGATTAGATCAAGTACCTGCAGTTTGGGGATTGATGATATTGACGCTATTAATCATATATTTGTTGCCAAAAGTTTCAACTTTTATACCATCCGCTTTAGTTGCTATTTTTGCATCTACTTGGATATCAATAAGTCTCAAATTAAATATTCCTACAGTCTCAAGCCTTGGAAATCTACCTATTGGCTTGCCTTCTTTTGGTATACCTAATGTTCCTTTTAATCTTGATACTCTTGGATTGATATTGCCTACTGCACTTGCTATTTCTTTAGTAGGTCTTATGGAGACATTCCTTACTCAAGATATACTTGATGATTTAACTGACAAAACTACAAATAAAAATAAGGAGGCGAGAGGACAAGGCATTGGAAATATTGTAAGTTCACTTTTTGGTGGGATGGCTGGATGCGCTCTTGTTGGACAATCTGTTATGAATGTTGGATATGGAGGAAAATCTAGACTTTCTACGCTTAGTTCTGGTTTGTTTTTGATTGGCATGATTCTTTTAGGCAAAGACCTTGTGAATCAAATCCCTATGGCAACATTAGTTGGAGTAATGTTAATGATTGCAATTAATACAGCAAATTGGAGATCAATTAAAGAAATCCGAAATATACCTAGAAGTGATAGCTCAGTAATGATAATTACAGTTTTAATTACAGTAATTACGCATAATTTAGCCATTGGATTATTGTCTGGTGTTGGTTTGGCCGCAATATTATTCAGTAGGAAAGTCGCAAAGGTTATCTCAGTTGATATTTCTGATGAAAGTGAGACTTCAATTACTTATAAAGTTCAAGGACAATTATTTTTTGTTAGTAGTATTTATTTTCGTCAGGGATTTGACATACACAAGCATCCTGAAAAAGTGAAAATTGACATGAAGAATGCTCACATATGGGATCAGAGTGGAGTAACAGCTCTTGATCAAGTCATACGAAGATTTAAGTTAGGAGGCAGTCAAGTGGAGGTGATTAATTTAAATGATGAAAGCCTAGATTTATTTTCAAGAATTGGGCTTGCTGAGGAGGCTGGTGGAAGAGGGGGTGATTTCGCCGCTAGTAGTCATTAGTGCATAATCCTCAAACTATTATGTTCATTTATTGATCTAGGAAATTGTATCTTTATTGGATTCTTATTTTAATAACTGCTTGGAGAGCTCTTGTAAAACCAAGATGCTCCTGGAGTATTCCTACTTCTTTATTTGTTTGGATAATTCTTGTTGTTTTGATAGGTCTAAGAGATGGGGTTGGCGGCGATTGGAATACATATGAGAGATATTATCGAATTGTAAATGATCCAGGTTGGCAATTCGAGAGCACGGCAGGAAGTCTTGCTTATGATTATTTGAATAGACTAGCGGGCTTTTACTTCTTTAAGGGTGTTTCCGATTTTGGGAATGGGATCTTTTTAGTTAATACAATTGCTGCTGCAATTTTTAGCGGAGGTTTGGTTTGGTTTTGTCGTTCGACTCCAAGACCTTGGTTGGCATTAACTACAGCTATTCCATATTTAGTAATTGTAGTTGGGATGGGTTACACGAAACAATCAATTGCTTTGGGGATTTTGTTCTTTGGATTTGATGCTCTTGCTAATGGATTCGTTTGGAGATACTTTATTTTTATATTCTTTGCAGGATGTTTCCATTTCTCAAGCTTTGTTGCTTTGCCATTAGTTATACCATATATAAATGACTCTAATAAAGTAATTAATAAGATAATAACCGTTTTATTTCTAATCTTAACAGCAGTAATCATGTCACTGATATTTTTAGCAAATAGGTGGGAATTTTTACTTCATGGTTATTTTGTTGATGAATATTCATCGAGTGGAGCGTATATAAGAGTAGCTTTAAATCTATTGCCATCCCTTTTATTTTTATTATATGGATATAGGCTAGATCTTAATAAGAATGCTATTCTTCTTTGGAAAACAATATCTATTTTTACGATTATTTGCTTTGTAGGACTATTTGTCCTTCCTAGCACTACAGTAATTGACAGATTAGCTCTATACGCTATACCTATTCAGCTATTTGTTTTATCAAGACTACCTGATTTTAAAATATTTAAATACAGTCCTCAGATTATAAATTTCGCAGTTGTTTCCTATTCATTTGCTCTCTTATTTGTTTGGCTATATTATGGAAACTATTCCTCGGCATGGGCTGACTACAGAAATTTACTTTTCACTTGGGACACATTTAATCGTAGTTGGTAAGTTTAAATTATATTATTTATAATTACTGATTTCTCTCCACTACCTTGTGTTACCCATTCTGTCAGATTCTGAATAACAGTTTGCTATTAAATTTCCGTTTATAGTTCTTACTTCGCATTCAAACCCATCAGCTGTTTTTATAAATTAGGATAATTTATAAAAAAATTTTTCATGATATTGATTTTCTAATGTTTTAACTAATTTTGTTCATATGGCATTAGGATTATTCCGATTTTTTATTGTGAAGTTCAAAAAAATTATTTACTACTTATTTTATTTTAGCCATTATGAATTTATCTAGTTATTTTTTATGCTACAAAAACAATGATTAATGTAATCTCTTATCCCAGATAGATCAGCCTTTTTTGGTTTGTTGATGACCTTAACCCTTTCAAATGGGATCTTCTATGAATTCAATCAGTAAAAATTTTAAATACCTTTTATAGATCACTAGAGAAATTCAGGCTGTTTTTTTAGGATTTAAAGATTTTGATCTATTAAGCACTGTCGCATCTTTCCCAAAATTCTCACATAAAGCATTAATATTAGCCTTACAAAAATAAATTGTGATGACAGCCACTGCTTCCTCTCCTGGGCTAAGGGTTGATACAAGAGGTACGAATGAGTTACCTCCTCATTTGGATGAAAATTTATTGACTCCAAGGTTTTACGTTACGGAATTCAAGAAAACTGCCAAAACAAATCTCGATGATGCAAGAGAAGAGTTTGAGGCAATGCTAAAGGAGATGAAAGCAGACTATAACTGTACACATTTTGACAGGAAAGCTTCTTTAGATAGATTGCAAGAACTGCCTCAAGATGCAAAGGAGGTTTATGAGAGCTATTTAGTTCGCTCTGTAATTTCTGAATTTTCTGGATTTCTTCTTTTTAAGGAAATTTCAAACAGGTTAAAAAAAGAAGGGAACAAGGACTTAGGTCGTCTATTTCAGTACTTAGCTAGAGATGAAGCTAGGCATGCTGGTTTTCTTAGTAGAGCGCTAGTTTCTGAAGGTATTGAAGTTGACCTACCACACCTGGGTGGGAAAAGGGCTGCGACATGGTTCCCGATAAGCTGGGTTATTTATTCTGTTTATCTCTCTGAAAAGATTGGTTACTGGAGATATATTTTGATGGATCGACATTTAAAAGCCAACCCTGGAGAGGCTTTTGCTCCTTTATTTGACTTCTTTGAACCATGGTGTCAAGACGAAAATAGACATGGGGATTGTTTCACTGTGATGATTAGGTGTTGGCCTGGGATAACCAAGGGTTTCCGCGGAAAGCTTTTGAGTAGATTTTTCTTGTGGAGTGTTTTCTTGACACATACTCTTACTGTATGTGAGAGAGGAGATTTTTATAAGCTGTTAGGAATTGAGCCTAGAGAGTTCGATGAAGAGGTCATAACTAGCACAAACAACACAGCTAGCAATGCTTTCCCTTGGGTATATGATTTTGAGGATGGAAAGTTCCTAGAATTAAGGAACCTAATTATCGACTCTTTCCGACATTTTATGGAGGCAAAGGGGCTTAAAAAGCCAGTCAAATTTATGAAATTTGTTTCTTTGATCTTTAGACAATTTGCTCTACCAATGAAGGAAACAAACGCTATTAGGTATGAGAGGTCCAATGTATTTACCGGTCAAGATATATTTAATTTCTGGCTAGATAAATAAAAAATAGTAATTTAAAAAGAACTTAATATCTATATTTCAAAAGGATTGCCAGCTGCAGTTTTTAGTCCCTTAAAGTACTTCCCAAATTGAGACTCATATACTTCATCCTCGTTTTGAGTTTCGCATTCAATTGGTCCAGTTACTTTTGAGACGCATAAAAGGCCGTAACCTTTTTCACGAAGTTCTTTTGATAGACCTATACAAGCTGTTTGATCCATATCTCCAGAAATTATTCGAACAGCACACTCTGAGCAACAACCATTTCGGCATGAGAAAGGAAGTTGCTCTCCCATTAACTGTCCGTTTTCATCTTTAGATTCAAAATTTCTGAGAATATACTCCCCCTCTGGAACTTCAAAGGTATAGGTCTTGCCTTCTTGGCGGTGATGGATAGTGACTTTGTGCAGAGGTTTCATATGACTCTTTTTTCAGATAATCGTTTAGGGGTTGCACCTAGAGCATATGTATAGTCAATATTACCAATTATATCTTTAGTATCTCATCTTTTTATTGAAATGTCTCTTCTTTTGGGAAATGGTGGGAGATTATTCGCGATTTCTTTTAGCTGATCAGGATTTATTTCCATGACACATCTCTCTCCCCCAAATCTTAATTTCAACCATGCTATGTCGCTTGGATCTTCAGCGACTACTGCTTCATTCCCATCTTTCGTCGGCACTTGAAATTTTTTAGCTAGCTCAGGAGACAAGTACCACATGGGATAGTCAGCTCCTCTTCTGTCTCTTCTTTCAAAAAAAGATTCCCTTAATTGACCATCGCCACTTAGTTGTCCTTCGGGGGCAAATAATACCGAGAAAGATTTGATCTCTGACATATCAAGTTGAGTTGCTAGCTATAAATACTATATATTAAGTAAAAATATCATATGGGCATAAATCTTGACTGAGGATAGAATCTATACCATTTGGGGGCATAATATTAAATTCTATAACCCCATTTTTTTGTCTGTGTTGATTCTTTTAATAAAGTATTTTTAATTAAATCACCAGATTTGGATAATATCTATAATCAAATCTAAAAAGAAAAAGTTTTACACTTTTAGGAAGTAAATATTCTATTATCTTTAGGTTTTTATTTAAAATATGGTACATAATTACATGTCAGAGATTTAATATGGATTTGATTGATTAATAAAAGTATCTACCCTTCT
>CETG01160479.1_pt1 | contig 15783 bp, 8 predicted proteins | sample 361471 | NCBI WGS metagenome assembly CETG01 (sample SAMEA2622696, study PRJEB7988) | marine metagenome | isolation source: saline water (ENVO:00002010), including | reverse complement strand
AGACACTTTTTCAGGGTTACCATTGCCAATAAAATCAACTTCATATCCTAATTTTTGTAAGGCTAAGGCTGTTGATGTTCCAATTGCAGCTACTTTTCTTTTTAAAATTTCTTCTTTATAATCTTTAGAAATAGACAAAACTGCATTTATTGAGTTAAAAAACACCCAGTCGGAAATAGGTATAGAGTTCAATTTTAAAAAATCAACTTCAATTAATGATTTTCCAATGACATTAATTTTATGCTCCTTAAGTGACTTACTAAAAAGGCTATCAACCTTTAAGTGTCTTGAAATGAATACCTTTTTTTCTTTTTGTAAAACAGTATTTATACAATTAACCAACTCCTTGGGAGTTGCATTTTCTTTATAAAACCTGAAAATTGATTTTTCATTAGGTTTTACAATTGAAGTCCAAACTTTTGTTTTTTGATTGACTTTCTCACAATATACTCCTAAGGGTAACTGACAACCACCATTCATTAAATTTAAGACCTTTCTTTCAATGAAAATCTCTTCTTGAGTTTGAGTCGAATTTATTTTTGATAGCAAATCGCGAAGAGTTGTATCCTTGTCTCTTATCTGTATACCTAAAGCCCCTTGAGCTGGAGCCGGCACAAACCATTTTATTGGCAACTTAATAGCATGTAAATCTGAAACATCTAAAGCCAACCTTGAAACACCAGCATTAGCTATTAAAATAGCATCGTAATTCCCTTCTCTTAATTTATCTATTCTGGTTGGAACATTCCCTCTGAGATCCTTAATTTGTAAATCTTCTCGAAAAAATAGCAATTGCGCTTTTCTTCTTGCAGAAGAAGTCCCAACAACAGCGTTTTGTTTTAATTGCCAAAATTTAGTTTGATCAACAGCTGTTTTATTTATTAATAACAATTCTGAAGGATCTTCTCTATTGGAAACGGCAACTATTTCTAACCCTTCTGGTGAATTAGTTTCTAAATCTTTATGTGAATGAACCGCTAAGTCAATGCTTTTATCCAACAAAGCCTGCTCAATTTCTTTTGTAAAAAATCCTTTTCCTTCAATTTTATCAAAACTAAGGTGCTGAATTTGATCCCCTTTAGTTTTAATAATTTTGATTTCAGCTTCCTTTCCAAGGGACTTAAGCTGATTTTTAACAAAATTTGCTTGCCACAAAGCCAAATCACTGCCTCTAGAGCCAATTCTAATTTTTTGAGTCATATTTATTTGACCTTTTGCTTTAGCAAAATCTCTTTTGCCATCTTCATGGGAACACTGATGTACTTTTTCTCTAAATAATGAACAAATTTATCGAGTACATCTCTTGATTCTTCATCTAAATTCTCCAAATCTTTTGCAAAAACTTCACTGTAAGCTTTTGAAGTAATGTTTTTGATTGTACTTGGAACCTCACTCATTGCCCTTTCCAGCTTTCTTTCCTTTTCAATCGCCTTAAAATTAGTTAACTGATTGTCAACTATTTCCCGACATTTTGTAAGCTCTTTGGACCTTTTCGAAAGGTTTTCCTTTGCAATTTTTTTCAAATCCTTAATTGCTATAATTGTCAAATTATGTTCCAGTTGAAGAGATTCGTCAAAATCTGATGGAAGAGCTAAATCAATAACAATTTTTTTTCTTTTATCATCCCCTATAATCTTACTGTAAATTCTTCTAGTAAAAATAGACTTTGAAGATCCTGTACAAGTTATAATAACATCAAAAGGTTTAGAATGATTTTCCAATTGATCTAAACCTAAAATTTCTGCTTTTAGACCAACATCCTCAATCAACTTTTTAGCGTTTGATTTGGAGCGATTGTAAATTGAATAATTACTGTAGCCATGTTTGCTTAAAAACTTAAGCATAGAGCTAATTGATTTTCCTGCTCCTACAATCAAGAAATTAGATGTTTTCTTGATATTTTTTTCTCTAAGCTGATGGTATGCAAGCGAAACAACAGAAACAGGGTTTTTTGAAATATCACTTTCAGTATAAACCTTTTTTGCTACTTGAACTGTATATTGTGCCAACAAACGAATTACATCACCAGTTAATCCAAAATCATTAGACTGCTCATAAGCTTTTCTTACTTGAGTAATTATTTCTCTCTCACCAATAACTAATGAATCTAAAGATGAGGCCACATTAAAAAGATGTTTTACTGATTCAGTTGAATGAAAAAGATCAACATTTTCTATTGAAGAATTAATTAAATCAGCATCCCAATTCGGATTAAAGGCTCTAAAAAATCTTTTTAAAAAACTACCATCAATTGATGCGTGACTAACAAATATAAACTCTACTCTATTGCAAGTGGATAGATACATTAATTCATCCAAATCCATAATATCCTTAAGAAAGGTTAACCTATCTTTCAAAACATTATCGTCTAAGTGGAACCGACCAATCTGATCAAGTTCTAAATTAGTGTGCGTAAAAGCTAAAATATGTAAGCTATCCAAAGTGGCTTAATAATTATTTAACACAAAAAAACGAACCAAAGTCGATAGTTTTGTCACTGAAATGTCATTGAATATTCTGTTTAGTTAATTTAAAGCCAACTTTTACTAAGGATATTAATATTTACTATTTTTATCATCCAAATTTATTATAAAACATAATGAAATACGAAAGAATTGATTCTTCATTATATATAACCAATAGAAAAAATTTCACCAGTCACCTTAAGAAAGGAGCTCTTGCAGTTTTTAACTCCAATGATATTTTTGCAACGGGTGCTGATAGTAGTTTACCTTTTGTTCAACACAGGGACATCCTGCATCTTTCTGGAGTAGACCAAGAAGAAAGTATTTTAATTCTTTTTCCAGATTGTCATGAAGAAAAACATAAAGAAATTCTGTTTCTTAAAGAAACTAGTGACCTTATTGCTGTATGGGAAGGAGAAAAATTAAATAAAAATCAGGCTTTTGAAACTTCCGGTATAAAAACGGTTTATTGGTTAAATCAATTTGAAAACATTTTTAACACTCTTCTTGCTGAGTGCTCTTGTGTTTACCTTAACAACAACGAGCATACCAGGGCCAATACCGAAGCAGAAACAAGAGAGGATAGATTTATAAAAGGATTTAAGAAAAAATATCCTAATCACTCCATCGAAAGAAGCGCTCCAATTATGCATCAAATAAGATCTGTAAAAGACCCTATTGAGATTGAATTAATGAGGAAAGCTTGCCAAATCACTGAAAAAGGCTTTAGAAGAGTTTTAAATTTCACTAAGCCAGGAGTAATGGAATACAACTTAGAAGCAGAACTGATGCATGAATTTTTAAACAATTGTTCTAAGGGTTTTGCTTATACTCCAATAATTGCATCTGGCAAATCTGCATGTGTTTTACATTACATTGAAAACAATAAAGAATGTAAAGATGGTGATGTAATACTAATGGATTTTGGTGCTGAATATGCCAATTATGCATCTGATTTAACTAGGTGTATTCCTGTTAATGGGAAATTTAGCAAAAGACAAAAAGATGTGTATAACGCTGTTCTTCATGTTAAAAAAGAAGCCACAAAATTGCTTACCCCTGGAATTATGCTAAAAGATTATCATTTTCAAGTTGGTATATTAATGCAAGAACAATTGGTTAATTTAGGATTACTATCACTTGAAGACATAAAAAATGAAGATCCCAATTGGCCAGCCTATAAAAAATATTTTATGCACGGCACTTCACATTTTATAGGTTTAGACACTCATGATTTAGGCTTATGGACTCAGCCAATAAAAGAAAACATGGCTTTTACTGTAGAACCTGGTATTTACATTCCTGAAGAAAACATTGGTATTCGTTTAGAAGATGATGTTGTCGTTCAAAAACAAGGTGAACCCTTAAACTTAATGAGTACTATCCCTATTGAAGCTGAAGAAATTGAAGATTTAATGAATTCATAAAACTATGTCTGATAAAAATATTGAATTAAAAAATAAAATTGCCGAATCTTTATTGGGTGGAGGCAAGGAAAGAATTGAAGCACAGCATAAAAAAGGAAAACTATCAGCTAGAGAACGAATTGAGCTACTTTTAGATGATAATTCTTTCGAAGAAATTGGAGGATTAGTTACCCATAGATCAGTAAATTTCGGATTAGACAAAAAAAAATTTTTAGGTGATGGGGTTGTTACTGGATATGGACTAGTCAATGGCAGGCTTACTTATGTTTTCTCCCAAGACTTCACTGTATTAGGTGGTTCTCTTGCTGAAGCTCATGCAGAAAAAATCTGCAAAATAATGGACTTAGCATTAAAAAATGGGGCTCCACTAATTGGCCTTAATGATTCTGGTGGCGCAAGAATACAGGAAGGAGTTGTTTCTCTTGGAGGGTATGCAGATATTTTCTACAAAAACACTTTATCTTCTGGGGTTATCCCTCAAATTTCTGCAATAATGGGCCCTTGTGCTGGAGGAGCTGTTTACTCGCCAGCTTTAACCGATTTTATTCTCATGGTTGAGAATACTTCTTACATGTTTGTTACTGGTCCAGGTGTGGTAAAAACAGTTACTAACGAAGAGGTTTCTTCAGAGGAGCTAGGTGGTGCACAAACACACAGCACTAAATCTGGAGTAACCCATTTTGCTGTCGAAAATGAACTTCAAGCGATTAATCACCTAAAGCGTCTGCTTTCTTATATTCCTCAAAACTGCGAGGAAATGCCTTCAAATATTTCATATGATTTTACAGATGAGAGCAGAGCTAATCTAAATAACATTATTCCTGAAAACCCTAATCAGCCTTATGATATTCGTAGTGTAATTGATGAAGTTGTAGATAAAGATTCATTTTTTGAAGTACACAGAAATTATGCTGAAAACATTGTAGTTGGTTTTTCTAGAATTGCTGGAAGATCGATAGGAATAGTTGCCAATCAACCAGCTGTTCTAGCCGGTGTTTTAGACGTTGAATCCTCTAAGAAGGGGGCTCGTTTTGTACGCTTTTGTGATGCCTTTAACATCCCTCTTCTAGTATTTGAAGATGTTCCTGGTTTTCTTCCTGGAACCGATCAAGAATGGAATGCTATTATCACCAATGGAGCCAAGCTACTGTATGCTTTCAGTGAGGCAACTGTTCCAAGAATAACTGTTATAACTAGAAAGGCTTATGGAGGTGCTTACGATGTGATGAATTCAAAACATATTGGTGCTGATATGAACTACGCATGGCCTACTGCTGAAATTGCTGTAATGGGTGCTAAAGGAGCAGCAGAAATCATTTTCAAAAAAGAAATAAATTCAGCTGATAATCCAAAAGAAAAACTTGCTGAAAAAGAAAAAGAATATGCAGATTTATTTGCCAATCCATACAATGCTGCAGCAAGAGGATATGTTGATGAGGTTATTGAGCCTAGCCAAACTAGAAAAAAACTAATTCGTGCTTTTAAAATGCTTGAAAACAAAGTAGCTAGCCTTCCTAAAAAAAAGCATGGCAACATTCCGCTTTAATTCTGTTAAATACTGTTAACAGCATTTACTTCTAACTTTCTCTTGTTAAATTTGAAATACACTTTTGAAAAAAGAGAGAAATTACATCGTTTTAATTATTGTGCTCACCACAATTGCCCTTATAGGATTAACCTGCTTTCAGGCCTATTGGATTAACATTTCTATTGACCAAAGAAAAAATCAACTAAAAGAGCAAATTCAAATTTCTATATATGAAATTGTAGATAGGGTAGAAAAATTTGAGGCCTTAAAAAAAGCAGAACGTTCCGGAAAGCTAAGTGCGCTTTTAGGTAAGTCTAACTCCGATTTGTTTAGTGAGCTTTCTAAAGATATTTATTTACAAGACAGCATCTTAAATGAACTTAATATTCAACTACGTTCTGGGATTGAAAAGGATGAAAAGCTGATAAACTCATTTGTTAAAGATTTACTCTCTATTAATTATTATGCGAAATTTGAAGACCGACTATCAAAAGAAGATTTAGAAACCATTATTTATCAAACCTTTGATAAAAATAAATTCAATTCCACTATTGAATATGCTCTTATGGGAGCTAAAGGAGAGTTAATTTACTCAAGTGTAGATGACTCCACACTTTTAAAAGAAATTGAACAATCATCTTACAACACCCAACTATTTCCTGATGATTTTTTTAACGCAGAATTTATACTTCATTTTTTGGTTAAAAATGAAACACAATATATTTTGAAATCCATGTGGGCAATGCTAATTCTTTCTATTTTATTTTTGATCATTATAGTTTCTGCTTTTTACTATAACATTTCGATAATTTACAAGCAAAAAAAACTTTCTCTAATAAAAAATGATTTTATTAACAACATGACTCATGAGCTAAAAACTCCTATTTCAACGATTTCTTTAGCTTGTGAAGCATTAAACGACAAAGATTTATCAAGGGATGAAAAAAATAGAGCTAGGTTTATCAACACCATTAAAGAAGAAAATCAAAGGTTAGGTGGTCTTGTTGAAAATGTCCTACAAAGTGCAACGGTAGAAAAAGAAACCTTAAATCTTAAACTCGAGCTACTCAACCTACATGCTATTATTGATAAATCAATTAAAAATAGTGCCTTACAAGTCTCCAATAAAAACGGACAATTAGATTTCATTTTAAAAGCTAAAAACACCTTGCTTGAAGGTGACAAAACACACCTTATCAATGTGTTTTCAAATTTAATAGATAACGCGTTAAAATATTCAACCAACATTCCTGTAATAACTATTTCATCTGAAGATGTAATTAACGGAATAGTTGTGAAAATCAAAGACAATGGCATAGGAATTGCTAAAGAACATCAGTTGAAGATTTTTGACAAACTATATAGAATTCCAACTGGAGATAGACATGATGTTAAAGGATTTGGTCTTGGGCTAAGCTATGTTAAATCTATTGTTGAAAAACACAATGGAACCATAAAGGTTGAGAGTCAATTAGGAAAAGGAAGCACCTTTACCATTCAATTGGAATCCGCAAAAGAAAATTAATTATGAAAAAGAAAATTAAGCTATTATTAGTTGAAGATGACCCAAATTTAGGCACTTTACTAAAAGACTATTTAGACGCTAAAGGACATCAGTGTATTTTAAGAACAAATGGGGAGGATGGATACAAAAGCTTTACTAATGAAGCTTTTGATTTTGTTATTCTAGATGTTATGATGCCTGTAAAAGATGGCTTTTCTCTGGCTAAAGATATTAGAGGAATTGATCAAAAAGTACCTATACTTTTTTTAACTGCAAAATCCTTAAGTGAAGATAAACTAAAAGGATTTGAAACAGGTGCTGATGACTACATGACAAAACCGTTTTCAATGGAAGAGCTCATGGCTAGAATCACAGCTATTTTAAGAAGATCTTCAGCTAATTTGAACCAAGATGATTCTAAATTTACTATTGGTGACTTTTCTTTTGACACTAAATTGCAAATTCTAAAAAGCGATAATGAAAATCAAAAACTAACTACAAAAGAAAGTGATTTACTTAAATTGTTGTGCAAAAATGAAAACGCTGTATTGGAAAGAAATCATGCCTTGAAAGCAGTTTGGGGTGACGACAATTATTTTAATGGCAGAAGTATGGATGTATACATTGCAAAACTTAGAAAGTATTTAAAATCTGACCAACGTATTCAAATAATCAATGTCCATGGAAAAGGATTTAAACTACTCATTACCAAAAATTAGAACCGATAAACTTAAAAAAACCTCCGTTACTACATTTTAAGCTTTAACAGTGCTATTAGGCATTTTTGTTGTGCTATTTCTTTCATCTTAACTAAAATTTATAACGATGAAAAAGAAAAAATCAAAAGCAGCAAATCAAGAAAAAAACAAAACGATTTATGTTTTAATAGGGTTAGCATTATCAATGGCTTTTACGCTTGAATGGTTAGAGTGGGAAGACCAACAATTCAATCAACAATATATCGAAAGCTCATTACTCTCATCTATTATTGACGAACCAATGTTAGAATTAACAACTCAACCAAAACCAGTTCCACCAAAACCTAAACCTGTAGTTTCAGAACCTGTTGTAATTGAGGACAAATCAAAAGTTGTAATAGAACAACCCGTTAAAAAACAAAAGCAAATTGTAAATAACATTACAGTAAGATCTGACATATACAATGAAGATTTTGGAGAAGAAATTATCGAAATTGAAGAATTACCGTTAGATTTTGCTCAGCAAATGCCCTGTTTCCCTGGAGGTGAAAAAAAGCTACTTAAATTCTTAAATGAAAACACCAATTACCCCGAATATTCTAGAGAAATAAATTCTCAAGGAACCGTTTACATCTCATTTGTTGTTGAAAAAAATGGTTCAATAACCAACATTCAACTTCTAAAAGGAGTAGATCAACACATTAACAAGGAAAGTGTAAGAGTAGTAAATTCAATGCCTAAATGGAAACCAGGTGAACAAATGGGGAAAAAAGTTCGAGTCAGACAGATTCTTCCAATAAAGTTTACTCTATTAAATTAAAGCGATTTCGTTCTTCCACCATCAACAGGAAGATTGATGCCATTAATATAGCTTGCTGCAGGAGAAGCTAAAAATGCAACAGCATTAGCGATTTCCTGTGGCTTAGCTATTCTTTTAAGAGGAACTTCGTTTTCCATAGCATTTAAAACAGCCTCTTTAGAAGAATTTAATTTAGTTGCTTTATTATCAATTATAGAATTCAATCTTGCGGTATTGGTAGCACCAGGAAGTACGTTATTTACGGTAATGTTAAACTGACCTAGTTCATTTGCCAATGTTTTAGCCCAATTTGCGACAGCTCCTCTAATGGTATTTGATACTCCTAAACCATTTAGAGGTTGTTTTACAGATGTAGATATAATATTAATTATTCTTCCATAACCCTCTTTTTTCATTCCTTCTAAGACTTCTTGAACCATTCCATGATAGCTAATTAAATGCAAATTCATAGCACTTATAAATTCAGTAGAATCAGCCTCAGAAATTAATCCTCCTGGAGGACCTCCTGTATTGTTAATTAAAATGTGAATAGGATTCTTTTCACAAAACAAACCTACTTTTTCTTTTACTGAATTTGGATCATTAAAATCAGCAACAATAAGATGATGTTGTTGATTTTCGTTGTTTGGCAACTCTTTTAATAGGGATTTTAATTTCTTATGATTCCTAGCCATTAAAACAATATTTGCTCCCAACTTAGCAAGCTCTAATGCACTAGCCCAACCAATGCCTTGTGTACTTCCACAAACCAAAGCCGTTTTAGCATTTAAATTCAAATCCATAATAATTTCAGTTTTGTCCATACAATATTAACATTTAATACAAAAACATTCATCAAAACAAAATTTAGTTTGATAATTAACATATTTTGTCTAAATTTATTTCCCTTACTATAAAAACATACTGTTAAATCAAAATTATATACCATGAAAAAAATCTTTACGCTCTTTTTTACCTTATTCACAAGCATTTGCTTGATTAATGCTCAATGCGACCACACCTTTAGAATGGCAGATTCTTATGGTGATGGATGGAATGGAAGCTCTGTTGACGTTACTGTTAATGGTGTTGCTGTTCTTACTGCACAAGAACCAGTTTCTGGTGACCCTGCTGAAGATGTTGTTTTCTCTGCTTCTACAGGTGATGTTATTGCCCTTTCAAATTGGGCAACTGGATCCTGGTTGAGTGAAGTTTCATGGGAAATTCTTGACGGAGACGGAACAGTTATCGCTTCAGGTGTCCATGGTGACACTACTGGAGGCGCTGGGTACTGTGTTCCCCCACCTCCATGTAACCATACCTTTAGAATGGCAGATTCTTATGGTGATGGATGGAACGGAAGTAGCGTAGATGTTACTGTTAATGGTGTTGCTGTACTTACTGCACAAGAACCAGTTTCTGGTGACCCTGCTGAAGATGTAGCTTTCTCTGCTTCTACAGGTGATGTTATTGCCCTTTCAAATTGGGCAACTGGATCTTGGTTGAGTGAAGTTTCATGGGAACTGTTAGATGGAAGTGGTGCAGTAATCGCTTCTGGTGTTCATGGTGACACAACCGGTGGTGCTGGAAATTGTCCATCTTGCTTACCACCAACTGCTTTAACAGCATCCAATATTACAGGAACAGATGCTGATTTAGGGTGGACTGCAGGCGGATCTGAATCGCAATGGAATATTGAATATGGAGCTTCTGGATTTACTCAAGGGGCCGGTACTGCTGTTAGTGCTGTCACATCAAATCCATACGCCTTAACAGGACTTTCTTCTTCTACTAATTATGATTTTTATGTACAAGCAGATTGTGGTGGAGTTCTAAGCCCATGGGCTGGACCTTTTAGTTTTTCTACTGCATTTGTTTGTCCTCCTAATGCTGAATGTGCTACATTTAGTGATACAACTTCAACTGACCGAGCCTTCACAGCAATACCTGGAGCATCAACCTGCCCATCAACGGTTACAGTAAATATTCCAACAGGATATGTTATTGATAGTGTTAGTACAATATATGATATGTCTGCTGTTGGTGGAGGATGGATGTCAGAGCAAGTTTCTTGGGTCAATTGTCCTACAACTGGAGTTGGAGAAGGATCAGTTTATAATGGCACAGGAAATAGTACAGGTACAATAAATTACTCAAGATCTGGACTAACTTTTGCTAATTCAGCTAGTGGAGCAGTTGATTTTGAACTTCATGCTGGAAGAACTTATGGTGGTGCTGGATGTGACAACTCTGCTTATAATCTTGTTGAACCTGGTTGGACAATTATTGCCTATTATGGTCTAGCTCCTAACTGTAGTCCTCCAAGTTTGCTAACTGCTTCAAATGTAACAGCAAACTCTGCTGATTTAGGGTGGACTGCAGGTGGAACAGAACCTGAGTGGAATGTTGAGTACGGTCTTTCTGGTTTTGCGCAAAGCACTGGAACATCTTCTTTAGTTCAATCCTCTACAACTATAGCTGCTCAAACACCTGGTCTTTTCACTACAGGACCTAATGCAACATGGACTAATGTTTATACTGCTTGTGTACTTGGAGATGGTAACAATGGAGCACAACAAACTTTAGAGATTAACATTACTAGTCTTCCTGCTGGCGGTGCTAATGCCAGAAAAGTTAAAACTGTTGCTAATGGGAATTGGAACAATGGTCCAGCTATCGCTTTAACACTTGGGATAAACACTCTTGATGTTGCTGGTGTTGCTTTTGACAGAGCTGTTAAATTTCAATTTAGCAGTGATGCTGTAGAATTTAGCTCTATGACTCTAAACGGCAATCCAGTTTACACTGGTGGACCTAATTTATCCCTTTCCGGATTATCTTCTAATACAACATACGATTATTATGTTCAAGCTCAATGTGGTGTTGGAGACACTAGCTCTTGGGTAGGACCTTTTTCTTTCACAACTCCTTGTGGAGTATTAGTTGCTCCTTACTGCCAGAGTTTTGACTCTTTGAGCCCAAACAATGGTTTTCTTTCTGGTTGTACAGCTACTGATAATATTGGAGATTGTTGGGCAAATGACCCATCAAACACAAATAACTGGGTAGCAAGAAGCACACCAACTCCTTCAAATGCAAGTGGAACTGGCCCATCTGCCGATCACTCTACTGGTGGAGGCAATTATGTGTATTTAGAATCAAGTGGTGGTTGTAACTCTGCAACTGGAAACTTATGGAGCGCAGAAATGGATGTTTCTGGCTTAACCAATCCTGAAGTTCGTTTCTGGTACCACATGTATGGAGCAACAATGGGCTCTTTAACAGTTTATGCATCTACTGATGGCGGAACAACCTGGTCAACAAGCTTGTGGAATCAAGCTGGTGACCAACAAAACCAATGGAAAGAAGCTGTTATTGACATGTCTTCTTACGCTGGAGCAACCAATTTAATTGTTCGATTTGAAGGTATAACTGGAACAAGCTTTACCTCTGATATGGCAATTGATGACTTTTGTGTTCAGGAAGCCCCTGCATGCCCAAGTCCTTTAGCTTTTGCAATTGATAGTGTGACATCAACTTCAGTTTATGCCTCTTGGGGAGCTGGTGGAACTGAAACTGCATGGAACGTACAATGGGATACGGCTGGTTTCGCATTAGGAACAGGAACCATATCCGGTACAACGACAACTAGTTTTATTGGAAGTGGATTAAACCCCTCTACGAACTATGGAATTTATGTACAAGCTGATTGTGGAGGTGATAGTAGTGTTTGGGTGGGGCCACTAACATTTACAACAATGGCATCACCACCTGATACAGCTCAAGGAGTATCTTGTGTTTCTGGTGGAAACAGTTCGGTAGTTTTCTCTGAAGATTTCGACAACAATAATGCTGGTTGGACCGGAGATATTAATGGTGGTAACGCTACTTGGGAGATTCCTGATGGAGCAACATCTACAAATACAGGTGCTAACGTTGCTTATAGTGGTGCAAATTATATGAACTATGAAGCTTCTGGTACTACTACAAATCAAGGTAGTATTGTATCACCAGCCATTGATTTATCTGCGGCACAGGATGATGCAGAACTTTCTTTCTGGATGCATGCATATGGCGCTTCAATTGGAACACTTGATGTTGGAGTTAGCACAACTGCAACTGGACCTTTTACCAGTATATTTACTTGGTCTGGTCAATACCAAACATCTGGAAATGATCCTTGGGTTAATGTTGGAGTTGATTTATCTTCATATGTTGGACAAACCATTTACATACAACTAACTCAAATTGACGATGTAAATAACCTTGGTTCAGGTTTTGATGGTGATATGTCTATTGATTTATTTGAAGTAACTACATGTGTAAGCTGTAGCCAACCAACAAATCTTATGGCTTCTAACATAACAACAACAACTGCTGATTTATCCTGGTCTGCAGGAGGCAGCGAAACATCTTGGAATGTTGTTGTTGACACTGCTGGATTTAATCCATATAGTTCAACTGCAATTGTTTCCTCAACAGATTCATTGTCTTTAACAGGATTAGTAAGTGGAGGCTGTTATGATTTCTATGTACAAGCAGACTGCGGAAACGATACAAGTGCATGGGCAGGGCCTTACTCTTTCTGCACTTTACCTCCTCCTGTTTGCTATTATATAATTAATATGCAAGATTCTTATGGAGATGGATGGAATGGTGCATCAATAGATGTTAGTGCCAATGGAATCTTATTATCTAATGTTTCGCTTGCAGCTGGTTCAACTGGAGCAGATACTGTGTATGCCTTCACAGGAGATCAAGTATCATTTTACTTCAACTCTGGATCATGGGATACTGAAATCACTTATGACATTATAGATCCTCTAGGGGCTACTATTTTTACTGGTGGGCCTTATCCTACAAACAATGGTAATGATGGTTTAGCTTTTGTTGACTCGTCTTCAAATTCTATATGTGCACCACCATCTGATGATTTAGGTGCCATTGGTGCAAGTACTGATATTGCTTCTGGTTGTGAAATCAACTCAGCAGTAGTTTCTATAGACATCTATAATTATGGTGTTGCTGCACAAGCTGGATTTGATGTAACTTATTCAGTTAGTGGGGCTAATCAAATTACTGAAACAGTTTCAGATACTATTCAACCAGGAGACACATTAACCTACACGTTTACTCAAGCATTAGACGTTACTGTTGATGGACTGTATTGTTTAGATGTATCTACTTTACTTGCTAGTGATTTAGATTTATCAAATGATGAGCTAATAGGTGCACATTGTATTGAAAACTACGTAACACCCGATGCTCCTACTGGAACTAGTGACACTATTTGTGAAGGTTCAGGAGACACATTAATGCTAATGGCAACTTCTAATGGAAACATCACTTGGTATGATGCTGCAACTGCTGGAAATGTTGTTGGAACTGGAAATACCTTATCAACGATTGTAAATACAACCACTACTTACTATGCTGAAGCTGAGGCTAATATTGCAGACACCTTGTCTACAACATATGCTGGAGGTAATGGGTGTGGTTCTGGAAATATGTTTGATATAATTCCTAACACTGATATGACTATTGATAGTATGAGAGCACACTTTAATGCTGCAGATTCTGTTAAAGTATATTACAAATCAGGAACTTATGCTGGATTTGAAGAAGACCCTTCCGCTTGGACACTATTGGGATCTGCTGCAATAAATTCAGACCCTGCTATTTTTGAGGCTCTTGTATTCAGTGTAGGTCAACTAAGTGTTTCTGCTGGTGACACAGTAGGAATCTATGTTGAAGCTTCTGTAAGATATACAAACGTAGCTGCTGGAACAACCTATTCTAATGCAGACATGACAATAGTTGGTGGTACCGGACTATGCGCGAGCTTTGGAACGACATTTAGCCCAAGAATGTGGAACGGAACTATATTCTATTCAACTGGTGGGTGTGTTGGTCCAAGAACTGCTGTTGATGCAATTGTTCTTGACTGTACAAATATTCTGGAAATTGGAATGCTAGACTTTAGCTTATTCCCAAATCCAAATAACGGTGAATTTACAATCGTTAATGATGGGTTATCTGAAATTGTATCGCTTTCTATTACTGATGTTCAAGGAAAAGAAGTGATTAGCAAAACTCTGAACTTCAACAAAGGTGAACAAAAATTAATCACTCTTGAAAACATTGAACGTGGAGTTTATTTAGTTCGATTAAATTCAGATAGTGGAAGTAAAATCATTAACATGATTGTTCACTAATAGCAACTAATAATTAACCTTTAAAGGGCTGCAATTGCAGCCCTTTTTTATTACCTAAAAAAGTATGTGAATAAGGTTAAAATCAAGAATAGAAATTCTACTCATGATTAATTGAATCTAAATAAACTGCTAAAGTGTTTGTATCAAGAATTTAAAATTGCATCTAAAAAATAGAAAGCTAGGGGAATAAGTATTATTTAGAATACTAAAACAACTACTTAATCAATAAATTAGAATTGATATAGAAATTATAAATCAAAAAAAAGCCGTCTAAAAAGACGGCTTTAAATAAAATAAAGTTTAAGCTTATTTCTTTATGAAAGAATTTCTTACTCTAGCACCTTGCTTTGTAGTTATCTCATAAAAATAAACACCTGAAACAAGATTAGAAACATTTAATTCAGTAGTTAAATCATTAATTTGTTGATTAGAAATAATCTTTCCATCTATTCCAATAATTGAAATTGATTGAATATCAGTACTACCTGAAATATTTAAAACATCATTAGCAGGATTAGGATAAGCAACAAAATCATTTACAAGAGACTCTTGAGTACCAACAGAACTTCCATCCACAACAACATCATCAAAAACAATAAAGTTCTCATCTGTACAATTATAGTGGCGAATAGCAATGTAAATATCTGATTGTCCAGCAAAAGAACTGATATCAAAAGACTGAGCTTCCATTACTTCTCCAGCAGTTAATGTGCCGTCAAAAATTGGAGTAGGAAAAGTACCTGTCATCAATCCACCAATAGCAGTAGCATCAAATACATAAACTGCATAGCTTTCTTCAAACCATCCAGAAGCAGTAGATTCAACACTTCCACAAGCCCAAGATAAACTAGCACCTGCAACACCAGATAAATCAATAGCTGGAGAAACCAAAACATTGTCTGGAGTTAAAACTCCAGCAGCACCGCTCCAAGAATTAGAAAGAACACATCCACCTTGAGCTTCAAGGGTCAAACCAGATCCAGTTAAATCTGCAACAGTCCAACCATACGTGTCGCCATCTAAATCGTAAGCAGTCCAAGTGGCAAATGCCGTAGTATCATTTGCAGTGTAAATCTGTGCATTAAAAACACCTACAACTGCCAACATAAAAAAAGAGAGTAAAATTTTCTTCATATTAAAAAAATTA
>CETG01186977.1_pt1 | contig 15785 bp, 15 predicted proteins | sample 361471 | NCBI WGS metagenome assembly CETG01 (sample SAMEA2622696, study PRJEB7988) | marine metagenome | isolation source: saline water (ENVO:00002010), including | reverse complement strand
AATTCTGATGGGATTGTGATGGCTAAGGTTGCTATCGATAGAATCCTTGAGTCTAGTGATAGTGAATCAAAAGATTTTATTTACCAAGTGATTAGTAATAATAAGTGGCTTATTTTGCCATTATCAATTTTCCCAACTGCCCCAGGTCAGGGCGCAATAGCAATAGAGGCGAGAAAAGATAGAAATGATATTAAAAAAATTGTAAAAAATATCAATAATAAGGATGTCTTTGAAAAAGTAAATCAAGAAAAAATTATTTTGAGCAAGTATGGAGGAGGGTGTCAACAAAAAATAGGGATATCCATATGGTCTGAAAAAGGACATGATATATGCTCAATGGTAGGGCAAACAGAACAAGGTATTGATATAAAAAAATATGATTTATTAAGTTATCAAAAAGATAAAGATATTGGAAATATATCTGAACAATTAATCTATCCATCAAAAAAGGATAGTAATTTATTTTATCGTAATAAAATTGAAGTAGATCATAAATTTAAGCGTTTAAAGAATAGTTTTATCTATTTTAGCAGAAAAAATGTAATTGATAAAAAAAGTAGAATGAGAGAAGATAATTATTTCTGGACGAGCGGTTTGAAATGTTGGAAACATGCATCAAAGATGGGATATTGGATTAATGGAACTAGCGATAGCCTTGGGGATTCTAGTGCTAAAGCTATTAAAAATTTTATACCTAATAATACTCCACATTACAAGCTAAGTCATTCAAAAGCTTTGACAAAAGACTATAAATTGATATCGACTTATTCATTAGAAACTAATGAAGAGACAATTAAGGGTATCAGATTTAAGGACAAGAAATATTTTTATTGGATGAGTCCATTACAATTTGACACAGTTTTAGAATATTATCCTGAAATTATTAATGCGAGTCATAGTAGTGGCTTTGGAAAAACATATGATTACCTAAAAACTAAAGTGCCAAATCCATCTAATTTAAAATGTTTTTTATCTTATGAGCATTGGTTGTCATATTATAAAATAGAGGATTATAATGAATAAGCGATTTGAGAACGTATTGAAAGGGATACCACAACCGACTCCACCTATTTGGTTCATGCGTCAAGCAGGTAGATACCATTCCCATTATCAAAATCTTAGAAAGAAGTATACATTTGAAGAATTATGTAAAAACCCAGAGCTTGCTGCTCAGGTGGCTTGTGGTCCGATGACTGATTTCGATTATGATATTGCAATTTTATTTAGTGATATTCTATTTCCACTTGAGATCCTGGGATTAAAACTAAGTTATAATCCTGGACCTACTTTTGAAAATTATTTAGGTATGAACGACGTAGATATCAAAGTAAGCGATGCATATGTAGAAGAAAAATTAGCTTTTCAACCTAGAGCATTAGAATTAACCAGGATGGCTTTAGCAAATAATAAAAGCCTCGTTGGCTTTGTAGGAGGACCTTGGACTATTTTATCTTATGGAATGAATATTAAAAATGAACAGTCTATCAACCCTATTAAAGCTGGTATTTTTATTGAAAAGTTATTGTATGATGTTTTATTTCCTATCTTAAGAAAAAATATTCAAATGCAATTAGATGCAGGGGCTGAGATAGTATATGTTTTTGATACAAATAGCATGCAATTGGAGAGTCCTTACTATCTAGATGTTTACATGCAGAAAATGAAAACTGAACTGTTTTTAGAATTCAGTAAAAAATTAGCTTATTTCTCAAAAAATAAAAACTTTTATCAACAAAATATTAAAGACTTATCAGATTATAAATTAGCTGGAGTTGTTTATCCTGGTGAAAATGGTTTTAAAAAGTTTATTAAAGAAGAAAAGAACTTTTTTGTTCAGGGGAATTTCTCTCCACAATCTTTATTAAAAGAACATAGTAGTTATTTAATTGATTTTGAAAAATTTGTTGATAATATTAAGCAATTAAGTGACAATGATAAAAGAGGCTGGTTATGTAGCCTTAGTCATGGTGTGTTACCAAAAACTCCAGAGCAAAATGTTCAACATTTTATTGGTGAAATTCGAAGAATTTTTTCTTAAAGAAGTTATATGGAAGGTTTTGATCCAGATTATTCGAGTAAAATAGGGGTCTTGGTTACAAATCTTGGTACACCTGACAGTCCTAATAAGGGTAGTTTAAGAAGATATCTCAAGGAGTTTTTATCTGATAAGAGAGTTGTAGATTACAATCGGTTTCTTTGGTATATAATTCTCCATGGGATAATATTAAATATCAGGCCCAAAAGATCTGCGAAGTTATATAAAAAAATATGGACTCAAAATGGTTCTCCTCTTATGGTACATATGACTGCTATCATAAATAAGCTAAAATCAAAATTAAATCATAATAATCTACAAATTGAATTAGGAATGAGGTATGGGAATCCTTCTCTAGAAAGTGCCTTAGAAAATTTTAAAAAAAATAATGTAATGAAAATTTTGACGATTCCTTTATATCCTCAAGCAGGATCCCCAACTTCTTCGAGTACTTTTGATGAAATAGCTCGTGTCTTAAGAAAATGGCCTTGGATCCCAAGTGTTCGTTTTGTTAATGGTTATCATGATCGAGACGATTACATTAAGGGTATTCAAAATTCTATAAATAGTTCAATCCCAAATATTACTGATATAGAGATGATAATTTTCAGTTTTCATGGTATGCCATTTAGATATTTAAAAGAAGGCGACCCATATTATTGTTTTTGCCATAAAACGGCAAGATTAATTGCTGAAAATCTAAGAATCGATAAAGAAAAATATAGTCTAGCATTTCAATCAAGATTCGGGCGTGAGGAATGGCTAAAGCCATATATTGATGAAAAGATAATTAATTATGCAAAAAATGGAATTAAGACTTTACATGTTGTCTCTCCTGGATTTAGTGTGGATTGCTTGGAGACTCTTGAAGAAATTCAAATTCAATACAATGATCTGTTTAAACAAAATGGTGGTGAAAAATTAGTCTATATACCTTGTTTAAATAGTAACGAAGATCAGATAAGTATGTTGCATTCAATGATCAACGAGAATATTAAAGGTTGGTAGGTTGAAAGATAGAGCAAAAGATTGGTTTGAAGAATTAAGAAATCGTCTTGTCGCTACAATAGAGCAGCATGATGGCTCTAAGTTTGAGAAAAAGCATTGGAAGCACTCGGGTCGTGGTGGTGGTATGATGAGTATAATGAAAGGTAATATCATTGAAAAAGGTGGAGTGAATATTTCAACGGTTTCTGGAAAATTTTCTGAAAAAATGCAACAACGTATTCCTGGTTCTAAGGAAGACCCACGTTATTGGGCTACAGGAATCAGCGTGGTGTTACATCCAGTAAACCCTAATATTCCTTCTATGCATTTTAATACAAGATATCTAGTGACTCAAAAGAATTGGTTTGGTGGTGGTATGGATATAACTCCTTGCCTTGAGTTTGAAGTTGAGAAAAAAGATTTTCATAAAGATCTTAAATCTATGTGTGATAGACATGACAAGAGTTATTATCCTCAATATAAAAAATGGTGTGATGAATATTTTTATCTTAAACATAGAAAAGAGCCTAGAGGTATAGGTGGTATATTTTTTGATTATCTAAATAATGACAATTTTGAAAATGATTTTCTCTTTGTTCGAGAAGTAGGAAGTTTTTTTCATACGTATGTAGATAAAATTATAACCTTAAATAAAGACAAAAATTGGACTAATAAAGATAGAGAGCTTCAGCTTATTAAAAGAGGAAGATATATTGAGTTTAATTTGCTATATGATCGCGGCACGAAATTTGGTCTTGAAACAGGAGGGAATACAGATGCAATTCTGATGTCTCTTCCGCCTCTTGCAGCGTGGGAATGATAGATGGGTAATATTTATTTATGGATAAAAATTATTCATGTTGCCTTTGTGGTAGCATGGATGGCTGTATTATTATATCTACCAAGGATTTTTGTATATCATGCGACTGTTGAATTTGGTGAGACATCTGATCTTTTTAAAAAGATGGAAAAAAGATTATATTATTATATTGGCTACCCTTCTGCGATCCTTGTATGGCTTAGCGGTTTATACATGGCGCACATTTTAGGTATTTATGGTTGGTTAGTGATAAAATTTATATTTGTTCTATTATTAACTTTTTACCATGTCAATCTAGGGAGGTATTTAGCAGGTTTTGCTCAAAACAAAAATGAAAAAACATCTAAATTTTTTAGAATAATAAATGAGATTCCTTTTTTGATTATGTTTGTCATATTATTTTTTGTAATTATAAAACCAGAAATAAATTTTTAAGGATAGCAGTATGAATTATGGGTTAAAAACTTTTCCCTCATCTAGAATGAGACGTTTAAGAATGAAATCGTTTTTACGAAATTTAGTATCAGAGAATTCAATTTCAGCCAATGATTTAATTTGGCCTGTATTTTTGGTTGAGGGAAATAATGAGCATCAAAAAATTAAATCAATGCCTAACGTATACCGATTTTCAATTGATAGGTTGGTAAAAGAATTAGAGCAATTAGTAGAGTATGGTCTTCAGGCAATCGCATTATTTCCACAAGTTGATTCAGCTTTGAAGGACGAAGGAGGTACAAACGCTTATGATCCAAATAATCTAATCTGTAGAGCAATTCAAACAATAAAAACTTATTATCCGGAATTAGGTGTAATAGCGGATATTGCATTAGACCCTTATACAACACACGGTCACGATGGAATAATGATTGAAGATGAAATAGTAAATGATAAAACTCTGTCAGTATTAAAACAACAGGCATTAGTTTTTTCTGAAGCTGGTTGCGATATTTTAGCGCCATCAGATATGATGGATGGTAGAGTCGGAATAATAAGACAAGCACTCGACGAAAATAGAATGAAAAATACTGTGATAATGTCATACGCAGCAAAATACGCTTCTTCATTTTATGGGCCATTTAGAGATGCAGTTAAATCTGAGCAATTAACTGGTGTCAATGATAAAATGACATATCAAATGAATTATATGAATGGGGATGAGGCAATGCATGAAATTGCATTAGATATTGGTGAAGGCGCTGATATGATCATAATAAAACCAGGCATGCCATATCTTGATATAATCTTAAGAGCTAAACAAGAATTTAAGGTACCAACATTTGCTTACCAGGTATCAGGAGAATATTCAATGATATTATCAGCGTCTAATAGGATTGACAATTTAGATATTATCTTAGAAAGTATTATTAGCTTTAAAAGAGCGGGCGCTGATGGTATCATAACATATTTTACCCCTTCATTATTGGAATATTTAAAGTAAAATAATTCTCTATTGATAAGATTATTTATTCAAATATAATTTTTGATAAATTTTACAGATACTAATTGCGAATGAGTCTCATTATCCATATTTTTACCATCGAAATTTTAATAAAAAGGGAAGTAAATGGATAAAATCGGAATGTTCTGGGGAAGTAATACTGGAAACCAAGAAGAAGCTGCGGGATTTCTTAAAGAGTATATGGAGTCTGAAGGTGTTGAAATGGATGAGTACAATATTGCGGATACTGATCCAAGCAAAATGCTTGAGTATAAAAAATTAATTATTGGATGTCCAACTTGGCATATTGGAGAATTGCAAGATGATTGGGATTTCATTTTTGAAAAATATAAAGAATTAGATTTTAGTGGAATTACCGCTGCATTTTTTGGATGTGGTGATCAAGTTGGATACGCAGATAATTTTTTAGATGCAATAGGATTATTAGGCAAACCCTTTATGGAAAATGGAGGAAAATTAATAGGTCGTTGGCCAACAGAGGGCTATGAATTTGATAATTCAGTTGCTTTAGATGGAGATGAGTTTCTTGGATTAGGTTTGGATAATGATAATGAAGAGGAATTAACAGAAGAACGATTAATTATATGGGCGGAATTGATTAAAGACGAATTTGGTATTTAATAAATTAATAACAATTCAGGCTAGTTTTGCTTGTACTCCCTTAAATTGTTTTTTTCGATTATTTAATATAATTGAAATTGCAATATAAGTTTGCAATACTAGCCTAGAATTTTTTGATAAATAACTACGCAAGGTGGTATGATTATCTTCAATATACTCATCCCAAGATAAGGCCAAAATATACTGCCTTGCAACTATTGGCTATGATGCTAGAACAATTAAGATAATTGAATAAAATTTCTATTTAAATATAATATATTTAATTGCGAATGAGTCTCAATATCTATAATTTTAAATAACCAAAATAAAGCTATAAAGGGTAATTGATGCATCTATTATATAATGAAAAACCTATTTCAATTTTTATGACTAATAGCGATGCTAAAATAAGGGTTGAATTTTGTAACGTGAAAATGAAAATGAAACCCTGCCAATTTCGTCATTTTCATAATTATTTAAATAATTTAAGTAAAAAATTACATAGTAAAACTGAAAGTGTAGAACTGCTTCTTGTTAAGGATAGTTTAAATATTCAGATTTCCTTAAACCATTTTTTACTACTTAGTCAAGCTGTCCAATCAGTTATGCGTAAGAGATTTAATTTAAAAGATATTTACCAAAACTAAAAATAAAAGGAAATAAATATGAAAGGAGTGCAAGAAAAATTAGATGATTTTTCAGTAGTTGGAGTTAAGCCAGGTTTTATGAATCATGAAGAAGATGGAAAAGGATCTGCATTTGAGACAATTGATCAAAATTCTTTTGAAGGTAAGTGGAAAGTAATTTATTTTTATCCAAAGGATTTCACTTTTGTTTGTCCAACCGAGATAAATGAGTTCTCTCGTTTAAATGATGATTTTAATGATCGTGATGCTGTATTGATGGGTGGAAGTACAGATAATGAGCATTGTAAACTTGCATGGAGAAGATCTCATGAAGATCTACATGAGCTTAATCATTGGTCTTTTGCTGATACTACTGGATCTTTAGTAGATATGTTAGGAATTAGATCTGAAGAAGGTGTCGCTTTGAGAGCAACATTTGTAGTTGACCCACATAATGTTATTCAACATGCTAGTGTAAATAATCTTAATGTAGGAAGAAACCCCAAAGATACTTTGCGAATCCTTGATGCATTGCAAACAGATGAATTATGTGCATGTAATAGACCAGTGGGTGGAGACACACTTTAGTTTTGACTATTAATGAATTGAAAAATAGTATTCCAGGCTTTGCTAAAGATATAAAGCTTAATTTCTCATCTCTGATAATTAATTCTGATTATGATGAAGAACTTGTGTATGGTTGTGCATATGCAAGTTCTTTGGCTTTGGGAGATGAGAAGATAATTAATGTTTTCGAAAATGAATGTAACACCCGTTTTGAATCAGAATTTATAGAATCAGTTAAAAGTACTGTTACTATAATGACCCTGAATAATGTATGGTATAAATATCGTGATTCTATGCCTCATACAGAAATGAAAATGGCACCTCAAAAAATGAGAGTGAATGTTATGGCGAATCATGCAGGATTGGATAAAATATTATTCGAATCAATATCTTTATGTGTTAGTGCTATTAATGGATGTACATTTTGTGTAAAAGCTCATTCAGATCTTTTGCTGGATAATGGAGAAACAAAGGAATATATATATAATATAGGTAGAATTGCTTCTGTTATGGCTGCACTCTCTAAGATCTATTCCATACAATAAACTATTTATTATATATCGTATTAATTTCCCTCTGTTTCTTAGTTTATCAAAGATAATGAATAAGCATTAAATTTATAAGAGGTCCTTAGATGAAATATACAATACTATATATATTTTTAGTTATTTCATTATGTTGTAGCAGTACTCAACAAATAAATGAAAGAAAATTACTTGAGAGAAAAATAGAAGCATTTCAGTTTCTTAGTGAATATCATCATCAGCTACATATAATGATAGGAGAGGAAGACGGTGATATTAAAAAAGCATATAATGAATTTTATAATGCGGTACTTAATTTAAGCAATATAGAATTGTTACCAATTCAAGAGGCTTTTTCAAGAATAAATTCAAATGATGTGACTCCAAATTCAGAAAATGTTAAAAGACTAGATTATTTGGTAGATTATTATCAATCTGGATTATCAATGCAGATTGAAGGTATCTTTAGGGGGCATGGCCACTTAGAGATTTTGGATATGGGAAATGCAATTAATCTTTATGATAAAATACAAAGGTGATTAATATCTAGATATCTAAGGATAAATATTTTATATAGTTAAAAATTATCTCTTAACATTTTTTTTAGTTCAGCTTCGTGCATTTCTTCAGCTGCAATTTGAGTCCGCGCAAATTCTTCTAACATTATTGATCCATCTTTTACTGCTTTTAAGAGTTCATAATAGGCATCAATTGCGGTACGTTCATGTTCTAGGCATTCATTTAAGATATCTTCAGTAGAATGTTTATGGGTTTCAAGGAGGTCACTTATTCTTAGTGTAGGGTGTTCACCAAGACTTGTTATATGTTCTCCCACGGCTTCTGCATGGGCTAAAGACTCTTGAGCTTGAGTACGAAGCCATTGTACTATTGATAAACGATATGGTCCCTGAACCATAAAAGCATAGTGAGTATATTTTACGACTCCAGCTAGCTCAAGCTCTAAAATTTTATTTAAAGAAGAAATTGTATTTTTCATAGGTGTTTACTTTTTTCAATTTTTAACTTATCATGAATAAGGATTTAAGTGTCTAAAATTAGTAAAAATTAATAGCATGATTGTCAATATTATTTTGTTAAATATGATTGTATAGTCTAAATTTCGAATAATAATTCGATAAATAATTTAACACGTGTCACAATCCCAAAGACAACTAGAAGAAAGACAAATGAGAAAGGAGCGAATTCTTGCTGGTGCGCTTCAAGTATTTAAGAAAAATGGACTTGATGGTGCAACCATGGATGAGATTGCGAATGCATCGGGTTTTGGTAAAGCGACCCTTTACTATTATTTTAAATCAAAAGAAGATGTTTTGACTGCAATTTTACTAGATGGATGGTTGAAAATTTGGGAATCTTTAGAGCCAGTTATAGCTAATCAGCAATCTCCAAGGAAAACATTTGTTAATGTTTTAATTAAAATTGCCGAGAATGCTCAGAATAGACCTGGCCTTTTTGAGTTTCTATTTAATGTCCCGAAGGCAATAAAAATAGAGAATCAACCCTGGAAAGAGTATCAGGAAAGATTGTATAGTGTGATTCGAGGGCTTTTAGAAGATGGTGTCAAATCAGGTGAATTTCCCAATATTAATCCAAATCTTATGTTTAAGGCATTGGGAGGGCTTTTTATGGGATTGGTATTTATGGGTGACAGAGAAGAACCTGTTACTGATAAAGATGTTGAAAAATTATTAAACCAATTAATAACAGACCCCACTATATCACATAATTAGATTAGATTCTTCTTTAAGTATTAATTAGCATGTACAGAGCCATATTTATATCCATTTTTATGGTTTTTGAATTTAGTCAATTTCTTCTAGCTAGCTATACTGTCAAAGGGAATATAAAAAATATTGTTACAAAAGAGCCACTTGAGGGTGTTAATATATTTATTAAGGATTTGAGAAAGGGAACCATCTCAAATAGAGAAGGTGATTTTAGTTTAATCATAGATAATGAATACGAAGCCATTTCACGATTGGATGATGTTATTATTATAGAATTTAGTCATATTGCATACGAAACAGTACGGTGGAGTGGAAGTCCTAATAAATTTATTGAATTAGAAATGAAAGAAGTATTATTAAAATTAGATGATATAGTTGTCACTAGTATGAAATCAGAATATTTCTCATCAGATGTTCCTGTTTTTACAGAAATCATTAATAATGAGGAGATAAGATCTGCTAGTGCTATTACTATTGGCGAATTAATGGAAGAAAGAGCTGGTGTGTCGAGGGTCTATAATTTTGATGGAAGTTTTAATTACAATTTAATTGGTCTTGATTCAAAGTATATACTTATTCTAAAAGATGGACAACCCATTACAGGTAAATTCAATGATAAAGTGGATTTGGATCAGATTACAACCGCAAATGTTGAAAAAATTGAAATTTTAAAGGGTCCAGGGTCTGCGCTTTATGGAACAGAGGCCATGGGCGGAATCATAAATATTATTACTAAGGATTCAAACTCTTCAGCTAATTCTCAAATTAAAGTTAGAGGGATAAATTATAATAGTGATTTAAAAGATATTGCATCTAATCCCATTGGAGGTGATTTATCTTACGATTTTTTACTCCCATTTCGTTCATATAAGATCTATTCAACCGTTGTATTACAAAAGCTTGTGAATGGCAAAAAGCTTAGTTCATTAGGCAAAGATAAGATTGATAAAATTAATTTTGATGGTGGTATTTCTTGGCGATCAAATAATGAGAAGCAGAATATAAAACTAGGGTTAAGTTATTTTGAAAGAGTAGACTCATCTAAAGAAAAAACATCCACGGGGCTTGAAGTAAAGTCAAGCTCTACAAACATTAAAAGAAATAATATCACATTAGATTATAAATTATTTTATAATGAGAAATACAGTTTTTCTCAAAGCATAAATTTGAATAGTTATACTAGGATCTACAATCAAACTGGCATTGATGAAAGTTTTTATAAGAATGATGAAACAAAAGAGAGCTTAATTGATTATGATTCAAAATTTAATTTTTCAAATGATAAGTATAATCTAACAGGTGGTTTTGAATTCTCGCGACCTACTTATAATAGCAATAGAGTAAATGGAGGATCACACTATAGTCCAACATATGGTCAATTTTTTCAGTTAAGTTATAATTTATCAAGGTTATATACTTTTATTGGGGGGCTTAGGTTTGATAATTATGAAAGTACAAAAATAACTAGCCCAAGAGTTGCGTTTCTAATTAAACCTAATGCAGATTCTAAAATAAGACTTTCATATGGTGAGGGATTTAGAATCCCTTCGTTTTTAGAAATGTTTATTGATTTTGATAATATTGATAATGGATACACAGTCATGGGTAATGAAAACTTGGAACCTGAAAAGTCAAAAGGTATAACTATTAATTATGAGTATACAAATAACCGTAGTATCAGATTCAATGTATTATCATATTTAAATTACTTTTCAAATAAAATAGAGACTATCGATCAAGGGATGGGAAATTCTAATGAACCAATAATTTATAAATATGAGAATCTTGCTAAGGCTAATTACAGAGGAGCTGAATTTTCAATTAGTTATTTAAAAAGTAGTAATACATCTTTTAAAATAAATTTTAATGCCAGAAAAGCTATAGATGGAGATGGTCAAGAATTACCAAAGACAATACCATATTCCATTGGTAGCCAATTAAACTATAATCTTTCAAAATATGCTACTAGAATAACTTTTAATTCTTCTTCTAATTATAGATCATATGATCAACTTGACCCTGATGACCTTGATGACCAACTCTACCATCTATTAAATATTCGCTTGAATTATAATATTAATCAAAATTTAAGTACCAATATTGGAGTCAAAAATATTACGAATTATACACATAAAAATGGCCCTTATGTTGGGCGTTCAATATATTTCGAAATTATCAAACAATAGGAGAAAAGCATGTCAATTATTAATATTTTTTTTAAAATTAGTATAATATTTTATATTATCAATATTTTATCCTGTGCAGATCAAAAAGAAGTACCCCAAGATCTAATACCATCTGAAAATATTATTGTAACAACAAGCAACGTTAATACGGATAATATATATTTCGATTTTGAGTCAAACTCAGAAGTAAGTATTACCGATAATTGGCAGATAGCAATTGAGATCGATACAAGCAACTATAGCATGCCATCTTTTGTACCAGGTGATATATATATTGCGATATATGAAAATTTTGATTTTGATAATTTATTAACAATACCAGACACTTATATGGATGATATTCAAAATGACCACAGTGTATTTGGTTATGGTGGATCTTATGAGGTCCTAAGCTATGATATTTCTATTCACAAAGTAAGTGTTACTAATCCAAATTATATTTACGTTATACAATCTGGTGATGAAAATTATAAATTACAATTTATAGAGTATACAAGCGGTATAACAGTATTTCAATATGCTGAACTAGAGTAGTAATACTAATCAGATAATTTTCCTAATCGCCTGTATTTTTCCTGATATTTTTTCCAAAGATTTTTTTGCCGGTCTGATAGATCTATTTCACGACCTTTTATAAAAGCTTTGGTGGGATTATTATATTGAGTAAGAGGTTCATTATCTGCTATAAAAAATGTTGCATCTTTTCCAAGGTCTAAAGAGCCAACTTTATCATCAATCCCAAGTATCTCTGCGGCCGTTAATGTTATTGCCCTTAGTGCTTGGTCCTTTGTCAGGCCCCATGATGCGGCTCTCATTGCTTCATCTGGAAGAGTTCTTACATGTCCATCCATAGGATATCCAGGATCTAATGATATACAAAAATGCACACCAGTTTTTTGGAGTATTGCAGGAATTTTATATGGGATGTGAATTGGCTCAAATCTACGTCTGGGTGTAACCTGAACACCTAAAAGAATTACTGGAATATTATTTTGGACTAACATCTCGGTTAACATCCAAGCATCTTTTCCGCCTACAATAACAATATTTAAATCATGTTTATTGGACCATTTAACAGCAGCCTCTATTTGTCTTGCGTCATTAGCCTTGATATGTATTGGATCTTTAAAAATTACGAATGGGATCATGGACTCAAGTCTTAAATCAGATTGTTGTTTGTGCTCTGCTTTTCTTTCTTTTGCATTTTTTCGATGATGATAGGCTCGAACATCTCTAATAAGTTGGTCAATTTCTCTTATTGCATTATGATATTCTTCTCTCTGAGCTTTCTCTTTTTTCTTGGCATCTTTTCTAAAATTAAAGCGCATGCTAGGCCAATTTAGATTCAAAGCAGCAGGATGTTTTAGTGTCGCTTCTTCCCAGGTCCATCCATCCATCTCCATTACAGATGATTGCCCTGGTATTCTACCTGAAGATGGAGCTGAATTGACAATCAAAACACCATTAGATCTCGTAACAGGAATTAAATCAGAATCAGGGTTATATGCAACATTCGCTCTGACATTTGGATTAATCTCACCTATTTCAGAGTGATCATTTGTTTGTTTAACAGCCGATATTTCGGTAAGTCCAATTCTCGTATAACCAGCAATAAATCCAGGGATAACATGCTTGCCATATATATCTAATATGTCTGTCTCAGGAGAAGGTTGAATCTGTTCATCAATAGTAACAATCTTACCCTCAGCAAATAATAGATCATGCTCTTCTAATATTTCACCAGATACGGTATGTAGTATACCACCACGTAATAAAATTGGTCTTTTTTGATCTGTACCTGGAATTTGATTATTTCCATAAATATATGAAAAAAACAAGAATATAATTATTTTAATCATTGTGAATACTCCTGACTGAATAGATCGCTGTCAATTATATTACAATTGTGTCCATGGTTTGGTGTATCACTATTCGGTTTTATATCTTTTCCAGTATTGGGGGTTGTTGAATTCAAAATCTTTTTTATTAAGCTTTCTCGAATATTTTTATCACGATCTTCCATTTGAGCATTTTCATCAATTGACCAATACCTTATTCCATCGATCCATGTCTCTTGAACTTTGGAATAAATAGATAAGGGAGGACCATCCCATATTACAAAATCAGCATCTTTACCCTCTTCAAGAGATCCAACCCATTCATCAATTTTTAATTGTTTTGCAGGATTAATAGTAACAAAGTTGAGTGCCTCGATTTCATCTAATCCACCATATTTGACTGCTTTCGCGGCTTCGGTATTCATCCTCCTAGCTAGTTCTGCATCATCAGAGTTAAATGACACTAGGACATTATTTTTTGCCATTAAGGTACCATTATAAGGTATGGCGTCTATCACTTCATATTTATATTGCCACCAGTCTGAAAAAGTAGATGCGCCAGCGCCATGTTCGGCTAATCTTTCCGCTATTTTATATCCTTCTAAAACATGTTGAAAGGTTGCGATCTTAAAGCCAAAATCTTCTGCAATTCGAGTAAGCATTAGAATCTCATCTTGTCTATAAGAGTGACAATGTAAAAGTCGCTTACCTTCTAATATCTCTGCTAGTGCCTCAAGCTCAAGGTCTATTCTTGGAGGTGTTTTTTTCTTTTGTGCTTTTGTATTCCTCTCATATGTTTTATGACGGTGTCTGTAGTCTTGAGCAGCGCGAAATGCATCTCTTATTACTTGTTCAACCCCCATACGTGTTTGAGGATATCGTCCTGTCCCTTGCCAGTTGGCTTGTTTGACATTTTCACCAAGAGCAAATTTGATTCCTTGGGGTGCATTTTTAAAGAGTAACTCTTCTGGAGCAGATCCCCATCGGAGTTTTATAACAGCATTCTGTCCACCAATAGGATTTGCAGAACCATGTAGGATATTGGCGGTAGTTAGTCCACCACCTAGTTGTCTGTAAATGTTAATATCATCTGAATAAAGAACATCTCTGATCCTAACTTCCGCTGTAACTGATTGTGTACCTTCATTTATGGATGAAGCAGCTGAATGGCTGTGGCAATCAATCAAACCAGGAGTAACATGCTTTCCTGTACCATCAATTATTAAAGCACTACCCATTGGTACGCTGATATCGGGTGCTATTTTGTCAATCTTTCCATTTACAAATAATATGTCCCAGTCCTGAAGCATTCCCTTAGGACTGCAGCTCCATAATGTTGCATTGTCTATTAGAACTGCATTGGGATTAAGTAATTCTTTATCTAATCCATATGAACCTTCTGGATAAAATAATTTTGAATCAGTAGCAATGTCTTTATTCCTCTTTGTAATTTTTCCAAGATTTTCTCTTTGTGCTGTAAAATTTGTTTGTTTACTACCATCAAAAAACTTTCCAACAATTTTATCTTTAGAAATCTGACCCTTAAATGCTAACATACCATCTTTATTTAAAAATGAAGCGTCTACTTTAAATTCAACAGTAGTCTCGTAGATTTCTAATTCTGTAATAGTCGTATTTGATTCACCAAATTGTATGGTTCCTATTAGTTTTTCTTTTTTTTGTGGTGATTGTTTTACTGATGCAGTTTTTTTCTTATTCTGAGTATTTTTAAATGAGAGGTTATATAAGTCTCCAGAAATATTAAGTTTCCAATTACCTTTTAGTGTTATGCTATATCTATTAGATACAAAGTGTTCCTTGCCACTCATCCAAAGAGAGATGACTCTACTTTTAGTATCAAAATAGTTGCCATCAGTTATTACTAAGTTTGCAATATATCCTGGTTGTATCTTACCAATTATTTTTTCAAGGCCCATAGCCTCGGCTGGGTAAGTAGTTAAAGCAGATAGAGCCACACTTTTTGGTAGTCCTCGATCGATTATTTTTTGAAGATTTTTTCGGAACTCTTTTTTGTTTTTTAAAGTAGCAGATGTAAAACTAAATCGGAGTCCTTTCTCAAAAACTTTTTTTATGTTATCGGGGGCCATGTCCCAGTGTTTTAACTGTTCAGTAGAATATTGGAGAGCTATGTGCGGATCTTTTACCCTAGGCTTTGATGGAAATTCAAGAGGAAAAATAATAAAAGGATTTTGTTCCGCAATCTCCTCAAGTCGTCGATATTCAAATCCACTACCTAATAGCCATGGTGAAAGATTAAACTCTTTTGCGATTGTTAAAGAACGAAGCGCTCCGTGTTCTTCTTTTGTCATAAATAAGATAGGGAGTCTATTTAATTTAAAATTTGCTAATTGATTAAGGCTAGGGTGTAGTGCGA
>CETG01064140.1_pt1 | contig 15793 bp, 24 predicted proteins | sample 361471 | NCBI WGS metagenome assembly CETG01 (sample SAMEA2622696, study PRJEB7988) | marine metagenome | isolation source: saline water (ENVO:00002010), including | reverse complement strand
TTTTTTTTTACTTTTTATATTTTAAATAACATTTTAAAACTCTATTTTTCTTGCTGAATTTTTAATATAAACCAATTATATTTTTCGTAATTGTTCTAATTGAATAATATTTTGTTTGTTTTTAAGGAGTGAATTTATATTTTGTCATGAGTTTTACTAACTTAGTTGATTTTTAAGAATTGCAAGTATTCATTTATTTATAAAGATATATGCTGAATATAGATAAACTAGAAATAAGCCTATTGTAATTGCAGATACATATATAAGGAAATTCAAAAGCTTATTCAACTTAGGTTTTGAGTATCCTTTTTCTTTTTTTTTACTAATCATTTTTTAACTATAATTCAAAATTAATAACTTTTTCAATATTTATATTTGCCATTAAAATTCTAAGACTTTAAAAATCTTTTGAAAAAAATATTATTAAAGTTTTTAATTAATTAGTATTGATGAGAGATTTTTTTTCACACACCCATCTTATTGGTAATAAGATGGGACATCCCACTAGCTTGTTTGCCTTTACTCCACTCAGATTAGAGGCTCTCAAATTCGCATCACTTAAATTTGCATTAGTAAGATCTGTCCCTACAAGTTTTGCATTTCTCAAATCTGTACGCTTTAACATCGCTTTTCTAAGATCTGCTTCAGTGATGCTCGCACCTCTTAGATTGGCATCCGTTAGATTAGCCCTACTTAGATTAGCCCCACTTATTTTTGAATAACTTAAATCAGAATTGCTAAGATTAGCCCCACTAAGATCAGCACCCCTTAAATTTGAACCTCTAAGATCTATTCTACTTAGGTTAGCTTTACTCAGATTAGCTCCTTTCAACCTTGATCCGTTAAGGTCCTGACCATTTAGATTAGCCCCACTTAGATTAGCTCGACTAAGATTAGCTCCTCTAAGAATTGTTCTTCTTAAATCAAGATTATTTAATATTGCGCCTCTAAGATCAGAATTACTAAAATTTGTTTTATTAAGGTTCGAATCAACGAATTTGGTATTTCTTAGATCTGAGTTAGTTAAATTGGCACTACTAAGGTTTGCATTACTTAAATCACGATTTCTTAAATCTAGATTCTTCATATTAGTATGAAAAAGTTGTCCACCTTTCAATATTTCTCCAGATTTAGGTCTTAAATGATCTGCAATACAATCAATTGGAATAATTGCTATTGAAAAGATTCCAGATAATAATAATGCTTTATTCATAATTTATTTAATGTAATTGCTTTTAATGAGTATCCAATGAAAATAATGTCATATTTTATTAATTAATAGAATATGACATAAATAAAAATATTTATTATTTAAATATTTTTGTAAATTAAATGTCAATTTAACGTTAATTAATTTATTTGTAATTTTTTCTCTTTTAAATAATCTCTTTCTCTTACGTATCTAATACACCAATAGAATCAACTTAGTTTCTATTCCCATCACCAGCAACACTGCCAGTAAAAGGATCTATTAATGATTTATTTGTTGGCAAAATAGCCCATATAAAAAAACAAGGTTAACCAGCCACAATTCCAAATATATTTATTCCTAAAATCACCTATTAATAGGTTTGTAATCTTTAAAAGGCTATAAATGTTGGAATGAAATACACAAAAAGTAGAAATAAACCTATTATTAATAATTCCATTTCTTAAATTATTTATTTGATCATAAATTGCTTCTCATAAAATATAAAAATAATTTTATTTTTATAAGAATAGATTTTTATCTTAATTTGGGTTGGATTAGTCTTTATGAAAAATATATATTATATAAATGTTTGAGCCTTAGCCAATCATATCTTTGTTCCCTTTTTTAATTACTACCATTTTCTATAATAAAAACTCGAAAATTATTCTATTTTTATTAAATCATCCTTAATTTCAAATTATCTAATTCATTTAATAAAAAAGTTCTGGAGTTATTTAATTTATTTAAATTCCAAAGGGCAACTAAAGTAAATTAAGTGAGGCTATAAAATAAGAAAATTATAAATGAATTAAAAAGATTCATAAATATCACAAGTAGAAAGCATCGAGAAACTTTTGTTACACTTACGTATCAATTATGTGCTAAATATACTGAAAATAACAAATAGTGACCTATTAGCTTTACATTTATTAATATTAATGTTACATTATTTAATAATTAAACATTTAGCTATGACAAATTCTTCATACATAACAACTGAATCTGGAGGAAGACAGAATATGTTTCCAACAGAAACACGCCCTTACATAGATGAGTCAGTCTCTTACGAAGGGTATCCTCAAAATGCAGAAAAAGTTAATGGTCGTTGGGCCATGATTGGTTTTATTGCACTAGTTGGAGCTTACGCGACAACTGGTCAAATCATTCCAGGTATCTTTTAATGAGTCCTCTTTTAGTTTTTTTAGTATTCATAGTATTACTAACAGCTATATTAGTTGCTTATTTAGTTAAGCAATTTCAAAAAGAAAATTTAATTTATTCATCCTCAAATTCAATGACAAACACAAAAAACAAAGTAAAAACAATTGAGAAAGAAAAAGTTGTTGCCGAAACTCTTAATGGTAGATTCGCAATGATTGGTTTGATTGCTGCTATGGGAGCTTACCTAACAACAGGTCAAATCATTCCTGGTTTCGTTTAAAACTACTTCGCATATTTTTACTAAACAAATGAATCAAACAAAAACAAATTACTGGCAGAATGCCGAAAGAACTAATGGAAGACTTGCAATGATGGGTTTTCTTGCATTAATCGTAAATTACGGCCTATTTGGCTGGATTATGCCTGGATTTTTTTAGATGAATTTAGGTTTACTCTTTTTAAAAATTAATACTCTTGGAGTGATAACACTTTCCGAATTAGATTGGATAAGTGATAATCAAGCCCAATTTTCAAGACTTGATATGGCCTTAGTTATCAAAATCGGAAGACTAATGGATTCTGGAGATATTGAAATAGATTGTAGAGTATCAGTCTAATTAACAAAAGATCGTCATGAGAGCTTACTGATAGGGATATAGGTAAGCTCTTTTTATTTACATATTAATTTAATTGTTTTTTATAAAGTAATTTAGATTACTCAAGTAATTTTCCTTTTATTTCCTCATCTCTATTATTATTGTTTGCAAGTATTTCTATTAGATTTTTTTTAAGTTTCTTTAGAGAAACTTTGGAAATTGTTAACTTACTATTTTCATTATCCATACTTACTAGACAATTATATTCGCAAGAAGTTTTAAGCTCAGGGAAATCACTTCTTTGATGAGCACCTCTACTTTCATCTCTCTCGAGAGCTGATATAATTGTTGCCTCTGCACTAATTAATGAAGATTGCAAATCAAAAGTTAAAACAAGATCTTCGCAGTTGAATTTATCGATTCTTAGATCAATATTATTTAGCTTATTTTTAATGATTTTTATTTTTTTTAGACCTTCTTTTAGTAATTGTTTATTTTTAATAACCCCACAATATTGCCACATTATTAAGCGTAATTCATGCTGAAGAGGCCCTACTAGTTCATTCCCATTCTTTATGAATTTATCAATATTTTCATGAGCTCTGTAAATAATATTATTTGATCTTATTTGATGATTTAGATTTCTAGAATACTTTGTAGATGCAATACCAGCACGTTTACCAAATATAATTATTTCTGCCAAAGAATTGCCTCCTAAACGATTAGCTCCATGAAGCCCTCCTGTTACCTCCCCTGCTGCAAATAAACCATTTACAGAAGTAGATAGATTTTTAGGGTTAACCATGATTCCCCCCATAGAATAGTGTGCTGTAGGGGCAACCTCCATAGGGGATTTTGAAATATCAAGCATTTGAGCTTCAAGAAACTGTCTATATATACTTGGTAGTTTCTCAACTATGAATTCTTTATCCTTATGACTTATATCAAGAAAAACACCTCCATTTTTTGTACCTCTGCCTTCTATTATTTCTTTATAATTAGCTATTGCTACTTTATCTCTAGTCGATAATTCCATTCTTTTAGGATCGTATTTTTTCATAAATCTTTCACCCTTATTATTAATTAATTTTCCACCCTCACCTCTTACCGCTTCAGTTACCAAAGTACCTTCAATTTCTTCTGGTAGAACCATACCAGATGGGTGAAATTGTACCATTTCCATATCGATTAATTTACAACCTGCTTTTAGAGCTAAATAATAGCCATCTCCAGTATTTTCATTTTTCCTAGAGGAACTCTTTTTCCATATTCTGGTATGTCCTCCTGTACATAAAATTACCGCATCAGCAAAGTAAACAGTTCTTTTAGATGAGAATAAATTAAACGACATTGCACCAAAGCAAGTGTTTTCTTTAATTAAAAGTTCAGTAACATATTGATTATCATAAATAGGTATATTTAATTCATCTGCTTTTTTTAAAAGTGTTTTCAATATCGATAATCCAGTGTAGTCTCCTGAAAAACAGGTCCTACGATATTTATGGGCTCCAAAAAATCGTTGATCGAGTTTACCATTTTTTAATTTTGCAAAATTTGCTCCCCATTTATCAATTTCCTTAACCAAAGAAGGAGATTCTTTCGCCATTATTTCAATCTTAGCCGGATCTCCTATCTTGTATCCCTCTAAATATGTGTCAATAAAGTGTTGATGCCATGAATCCTCTTTATCTAAATTACCTAATGCAGCATTAATTCCACCAGCAGCTAAAGCTGTATGGGAATCATTTTTTGGCCTTTTCCCAAGAATATATACATCAAGTCCAGCTTTTTTAACTTCGATGGCAGCTCTTAAACCAGCTCCCCCAGATCCTATAACTAGAACATTTGTTATTTCAGTAAGATGATTTATCAATTTTTATTTAGGTTATTTTTACTTTTAATTATTAAATTCTAGCGGTTCTTACCTAAATGAAATTATTTAATTTAACTATTCTTATCAACTGCTTAAATTTTGTTAATTTAAGTATCCCCTAAATATAAATGAATTTTTATAACTGTAAAACTTTAATAATATTATTATTATCTTTAATTCTATATCTCTTTAGGGTATATTCAATTCTTTATTTTTTGAGATTAACTTCTAAGCATTATTAAAATCCTAAATTAGATTATCTAATGTTATAGCTAATTATAAATTTTCACTTCATAATTTTTGTTATCATTTTTATTAAAATATTACTTGTTAGAAAAACTTTAATGTTAAATACAGAGCATTTACCTCTTAAGGATTTAGTTATTTCAAGTATTATTATTTTTATTATGTCCATATTTATTGCTAATCTATATAATCCTTTGTGGGGAGCAATCTATTTATTTGGAAATATAGGAATTCTTTCCTTTTTAAGTTGGTTATATAGAGATTCTTGGTCAACATAGCTCAAGAAATGATATTTATAATTTAAATAAATCCGAGCCCTTCTTAAAATAAGGGATGTTTATTAAAATATTGACTAAATAATTTATGCAGCAAAATATGTTTTATTGTTCTTTCTGATTCTTATTCTTTCTTCTAGTTTAGGACCGTATAATTCATTTCCCCAAATTTCAACTATAGAATCGTATGGAACTATTAAAGTTAAAACCTCTTTTGGGAATAAAACTCTTTCTATAAAAAACTTAGATGGTCCAATACATCTAAGAACAATCATCCTATGACAATTATTTTTATATGAAAACTCAATCATTACAATAAATATATTTATTTATTTATTAAACTATTTCTGATTAATAAGAGATTGTATTCGAATTTACTTTAATAAGAAATAACTAATGATTTTTTCAAATCAATTAAATTAAATTCTTTTTATTAATTTAAATGAAAAATTAATCTTATTAAATGAATAAATATAGTGTTTTTATTTATAAAAACTACCTATGAATTAAATCTTAAACTAAGCTACTTCATCGGATAACTTTTTATTCCTTCTTATAACATCATCATCATTTAAAACTGGTGTAATTTGCCATTAAACTCCAAATTTTTCTCTCCAAATCGCGAAGTGCTCCTCTAATTTAAGATGATTATCTGCGATACAAGTTACAAAAACTTCTCCAGTTTAAGGAGCATGCACTCTACTTATTAAAGCAAAACCATCAAAATTATCTTTAGAAGCTCCAGATTTAATATATCCTTCAAATTGTTTATATCCTTCAGATTGAGAAATAGTATCTGGGATTAATCCATGAACGTGATAATAAGCCATAAATAAATATTGTTTCTTTTTAAATCTTAAAACTATTGAATAACAATTATTAGTTTCTATCAAAAAATCAAATCAAAATATATTAAAAAATTTTATATTGCCTATCAAAGTGATTATCAAAATTTTTTTACTTTTGATCTATTACAAGTAATGAAACATTAGGTATGATTCCTCTATGATTTTCTAGTCACTCCAGAATAATATCCATCTTGACTAGAAATCTTGTACCAACATTTTTTGCAAGTAAATATCCAATTTTTGTAATTGATAGATTTTACTCTGTAATGAACTCGATCTACTTTATTGCAAACATCACACTTTTTCATTAATTCTTTATTTCAGGTTTAGAAATGTTGTCTGGAACAAATAGCCAATTGTAAATCCCAATTGGGATCTGTAAAGCAAGAATTAGTCCGCACATAATGAAGAATAATTTTAGTAAAAAATGTTTTTTCAAATTATATTTTATATTTAATCTAAATTTTAAATATTATTTGAGCATAAAAATATTCCATACATAATCATTTAATAAACAAAGTGGAATTTAAGGAAAGTTTTTCACAGAAAAATCTATTAGATATTTTTAAATTATTTTTTCTGAATTACCTTTATCTCTAAAAATAAGAATTATAGAAAAAACTAAGCTTAATAAAATAAAATAAAATCAATTAATATGTGATAATTCATTAATCAAAGCATTAGTTGTTTTTATTTAAGGATTTCCATTAAAAAATATTTAAATTGTAGTTTTAATTTTTAATAACTTATTTACATTAAATAATAATGGATTTAAATAAAAATGAATAAAAAAGGGGCAAAAGGTTATTGGATATCAACGGCTAAAATAGTTAATCAAGAATTATTTGATGATTATGTAAAGAAAGTTGGTCCTTGGCTAAATAAGGTTGGGGGTGAAATTTTTGCAAAAGATACTGAACCGCAAGGCAAAGAAGGTACTGAGGATTCAAACTTAGCTGTTATTTGCGAATTTCCATCAATGAGAGAAGCTATTGAAGCTTATGAATCTAAAGAGTATAAAGAACTTTCAAAAATAAGAAAGAAAGCAACCGAAAATTCAACTTTTACAATTATTGAGGGAATGGATGAAGCAGCAAAACTAAGGCGAGCAATGGGTCTTTAATAAATTTAATTTTTTTTTTTTTAATTTTTATAATTTTTTATTTAGTAAATATATTTTTTGGTTTAAAATTTTGTAGCTAAAATATTTCATAAGTGGATAAGTTTTAATTATAAAGAATAATTTTAAGAGATTAAATTTTACATCTCAATCTAACTTTTTATTTTTTATTAACTAAAGTAATTTTTAGGAAATATATTAGTAAAAGTCTAATAATAATTGTGGTAGAAGCTTTATCGGGTAATTGGGGCGTATTACTAATTTTATTAATGCGTTGTACAAGTATTGCAATTCCTATTTTGCCGGGAACTTATTGTTTATTAATTTCTGGTTATTTGTTTGGATTAGTAAATGGTTTATTAATAAGCTTTATTGCTGATTTATTAGCATGCTCATTATGTTTCTTTCTTTCTAAGAGATTTGGAAGAAAAATCCTTAAAAAAGTTATGTCTAAAAAATATTTAAATAAATTTGAAAATATATCAAAAAGATTTCTTGAAAAAAACTTTTTTCTTCTAACTGGTTTCTTAATGACGGGCTGGTTTGATTTTGTAAGTTATGGAGTGGGACTTACGAAGTTAAAATGGAGGACTTTTTTCTTATCATTAATTATAAGTATTATACTTTCTGATTTGCCATTTGTTGCCACTGGAAATGGATTTAGAGAATTACAAAAACAAGATTTTAAAATAAAGGAAATTATTGAAGGTAATGTGCCTTCACTTCAGAAAGAATATTTAATTGTTTTTATTATTAGTGTTATTTTAATTTTTAGTATTGGGCTTATAAATGCTTTAATTAGCAAAAAATACTTAAGAATTAATTCACGTTTAGATAGGACTTAATTTAAATAGAATTATATAATTCAAATTAAATTAATTAGTAACTATTAAAAATATTTTTTTAATATAAAATTTTATATAACAATTTTTCTATTACATTATTTACAATCAATATTAATGCCTTAATTCAGGAAAACAATTTGCAATTCTAATTAAATCCCTAACTTCTTTTGAATCATATATTTTCTCAGGTACACCACTACCAATATTTATCCCTTTATCCTTCATTTTTTTTAAAATCAATTCTTGCCTCTCTTTACTCGTCATTGACCTAAATTTTGATCTTCGTGATTCTGATACTTCTGCTTTCATAATTACACATTTAGTTTAAATAATTTTAGTAATCTATTTTTGATGTTGTGAAAATATTGAAGATTTACTTAAATGCAATGATCAATTCTATTGGGAGAATAGATAAAAATTATGAAAATATACAAAAGCAAAAGTTTTTTATGATAATAAAATTATATTTAAATCGAATAAATGGTTTTTTGGAGTTAGAAAATTAATTATTAACCACCATTACAGAATCTAACAGCATCAGCTTTACCTGAACCTGAATTGACTATTTCTTCCACACAGTCATTAAATGATTTTGATTCTTTTTTCAAAGAACAAAAACCAAAGGCGATTGAAGCTAGAGCTATAGCAGATACGATTGTCGTGCTTATTTGAATAATTCCATATGCAATCATAACGTTTTTCTTTCCATTACATTTATTGGAATCTTTTTTTTCTTCGGACATTATTTTAATAATTAAAAAATTAATATAACTGATTTGTATTTAAAAAGTTACTCTAAATTGCAGTATTTACCGTCTAATAAACTCCATTACAATTAAAACCACTACAATTTAAAATTCTAAAAATATTTCTTACGAAATATTGGTAATTAGGATCACGAAAGTAAAGCCAAACTAAAAGGAAAAAGATTGCTGTTAAAAAAAAAGCTAGATACTGCAACCAATGAGTTCCAGTACTATCGATTCCATTTTTATCAAAATTATTTTTACTCAATTAATTTAATTCTCCATATTTTTTCAAATAATTTTGTACTTTTAAGTAGCAAAAAAAGCTTTTCCTATATATAAAGTAAATTATTTTTCAGGAAAAAGGAATTTTTCTCTAAAAAAGGTCTAAATATATTATAAAAAAGTACTATATTGATAAATAAATCATTTGACTTTTGATGAAGTTTTCCTAATTTTTAATAGAGCAGTAAATTTTTGAATTTACTTTTACTTAAAGGAAATCTTTTACAAAGTATAAAACAACATCTCAATAAGCAATAAAAGATAAATTAAATAGCATTAAAATTAATCTACAAATTCAAAAAGATTGCTAGTAATAAGATATGAAAAAAATAAAAGTTAAAGCTGAAAGCTTAAATCAATTTGCGGAATTGAATAAAGTTAATAAATCTTGGTCAGATTTTATGGAGTCTGAGATTAAAGAATCTAAGGAATTTAATAGTGTAGATAGAGAAGAAGATTTCTAGTAATTGTTTTTTTATATGCACATTTAAAAAAATAAATTAATATATTCAAAAATTGAAAAATGCAAATTTTTATAGGTATAGAATTGATATAAAAGGTATCTATTGGTTACAAGCTGTCGAATTAATTTTTGCAGTTATCGCTAGATATACTATATGGGCGAACTTTTTTGAATATGAATTTAATTTATGTATAAGGAAAATTTTTAATTTCATTGACTGTAGAGTTTTTAATCCTAACTCTAATTACTGAATGAGATTTCTAAGATGATTAATATTTTATATTAATTTTTAAATAAATTTAAAAAATAGTTTAAGGACTATTTATAAAATCTTTTAATTTTAAAAAATTTATTAAAGAAGGTATAAGTAACAAAACAGTTATAAGCCTCACAGCATGAAGAGCAGCTACAGCTGCTCCAACTCCAAATTCAGCTCCAATTAAGCTCATACCAATAGTTCCCCCTGGAGCAGATCCTAAGATGGCAACAGCAGAGTCAATTCCTAAAAATTTGCTTAGGAGAAATGCTATTAGAAATCCAGTTAGTAATAAAGAGAAAGTAATTATTAATGCTGGCCTCCAAAGATTTTGTAATTCCCCTAAAGTTTCTTTATTTATGCCTGTCCCAATAACAGTACCTATCCCAATACCAAGAACTGTTTTTGTACCTAAAGGCCATTCCGCTATATCGAGACGGCCACTTGCACTAAGAATACCTGCTCCTATAATGGCTCCTAGAAGTGAGGCTGCTGGAATACCTGTAAATAGCATCAAAGTGCCTATCCCTGCACCTGCCAGTATGTAAAGAAAAAGGGTTAAAAAAGAAGGCATAGTAATTTATTTAAAAGTTTCTTTAATATAATTTTTACGTTTTAATGTGAGATAAACAAGTTAATTTTTTTTTTGTTTCAAAAAACTAAACTTTATCATTTAAATTTTATTTGTTAAATTCAAATTAGGTAGTTTAAAATTTTGATCGTATGGATATAAAAAATATTAATTTGAATTATGTTCTAATCTATATTTTACTAATCTTACTTATCTTAATCCTTAGTTTAATGGCAATGAATTTAAGACCTTTAGCAAAGTGGGCTGAATATCAAACTACATGTATAAAACAAGAAAGTGCAGATAAAACCATTCCATGGGCAGTTAGGAAATGTAATGGAAGATCTAAAGTTTATCAGGTTAAATAAGAATTTAATATTCACTAAACTATTTTTCTTATAAATAAATAACTTTTTTAATTAAAAATTAAGACTTCATAAATATCTTATGAATATTCGGTTTATCTTTCGCAGATATTTCAAAAATCATCCATTATTTAGAAATGAAAGATCCTATTTTATACATATCAATTTTTCTTGCCTTAACAGGAATATATACATTAATAAATTCATTCTCAGATGATGATGATGACGGTGATGGTGACGGTGGAAGATACATTTATAGTTTGGAATATATGGGTGTCGGGAATTTGTAAAGAAAAAATAAAAAATTTAATTGTGAATTTTAAATTTATTTTGAACTTAAAAACAATTTTTTGGAAAAATACATTGATAAGTATTTAAAAACTTGTCACTATATCTGGTATTTAAAATTATTAGATTTACCCCTTTTTATCGCTTGGTCGTATGAATGAGTGTTTTTTGTGATATTTGGAATCTCCATCAATCAGGCTCTGCTTAAGTTTCATTAGCCATTTTTGTCTAGTATCGATGTTTTTTTATTTTTTGTTATTGCAATTGATTATTTGGATAAATTTTATTGTTTAGCGAATAACCATTGCTAAAATTTCAATTAAATAAATAAGTTTGGAGGTGTATAAATTTAAGATTAATTTAAATATTTAAGTTAGCTGAATTCTTTAATACTCTTTATTTTTTTTTTATTAATAAAGCTTTTAATTGTTCATCGTCAATTTGTTCCAGATAGTTCTGTATAGCTTGCCACGATTTCTGGCTTTCTATTTTGCCACTTTCCCTAAATAAATTTGCTGAGACTTGGTCGATCAATTCTTTATTATTCATAATATTTTTAGTCTAATTTAACTATCACGCCATAAAAAAATCTGCGAGTAGTTTGATGAGTTTTTGGGAGTGATTTACTTTCCTTTTCAGACGTTTTCTGAGTCATTTTGATTAATTCTTTCATAATTGTTCAGTCTCTCTAAAGTTTTTCAAAGGTCCAACCTTTTAATTGAAGGTCATGCCATTCATTCCAAGCCTCCTCTCTTGACATTAAGTTGGTTGACTTTATTTCAGCTGGCTGACCATATTGGTTTGTGTAAAAGATCTTAGTCTTAATTTTTATATTTTTCCTAGTAGACTTTTTGAATAATTCAAAAAAAATTACTTTGCTGCCTTCTGGGTTAAGAAGCCAACCACTGGGGATGTCAATACGATAACCGTAAGAAAAATTAGTCCAAACATTAGCGCCTCCAAGAGTCATTGGTGAATAATACATCTGTACTATTTATAGCTATAAGTGGTTGTCTTCGTCAAGTATTATTCTCTATAATTTTTCAATCAAATAATTTCATTTCTATTTTATTTAAGAACTCTCATAATTCATATATCTTATTAATTAATTAAGTTAGCTTAAGGAATTATGAAATCATTAGTAGACGTTTAATAATAAATTATTGAATTAAATAATAAAAGAAAGTGATTTTTCTTATATCTTTCAAATAAAGCAAGTTATAGAAAATTGAAGATTTTATTTGAAGTGTTAAATTAAAAAAATAATTTGGTCATATATTGATAATTAAACTTTAAATACCTTGAAATGTAGGCGTTAGAATACCTCCGTCAAAGTCATCATCATCATCATCATTACTATCGTCAGAAAAAATAATTTTTCCAAACTCTAGTCCCAAGTAGAGAAAGAAGATCCATACAAAAACATCACCTCCTGAGAGTCCAAGGAACCAACTAAATATATATCCTATTAATAATCCTGATCCAACAATTGTTATTTCCAATTTTTAATTTAAATTTCTAATACACTAATAAATAAATAAATTCATAGACGTGCCGTAGTTAGCTAATGGTTGTGCCATTAAAGTGAAAAATAATTACTATTGTTATACGATCATATGAGAAAATTTACACTACTTCTTTTAATAGAGACACATACAAAATTTTTAATATTGTTTGTCATAAATATTTCCCATCATTTTAAGGGAACTAATAAGTGAAATAAATCTTCTAAATTTACCAATAGTAAAGTTATTAGAAATAAATTATTAAATTTATGATGACTTATCTATTCAGATCTGTTAAAAAATAGAAAACCATAATTTAAATTGATGGGATTAACAATTATTTATTGGATACCAATTTTGTTTTTGGGATCTGTTTATCTTTTTCGTCTTACTAATGACATTGTAAAAAGAAAAATATAGGACTAGTGACTATAAATAGGTAATTTGATAACAAGAGGAATCTTAGTTTTATTATCAGATAACGAGTTTTTCTTCATATTTTGAAGATAAATTATCCTAAAAAGCCTTAAAAGAAGTAATAGAAAGAACTATTTTAGATAAAATTTGATACTTTTAATTATGGAATTAATAAGAATTTTATTTTATTACTAGTAATTATATTATTGTAGAAAATTATAAATTTAAATCTATGACTAGTGAAAACAATCTAGAAAAAATAAAGAAACCAGCTTATCAGGTTAGAGAGACTCCATTATTAAAAAAAATATTAAACAAAATACTTGGTCCAATAAGATTTTTTTAAAAGATCTATTCTGAATTAATAAGTATATAATTTTTAATTTTTTATAATAGTGCAATTAATTTGATATCATAAATTCCTTATATTTACCCTTTCTTCTGCTTATTAATAAAGAGTATTCCATATAGGTTGCAAATAAAGAAAGAGTTATAAATGCAATTAACCTTAGCATCTCTAAAATTTAACTAATTCTATCAAAACGAATTTTGAGAATAAATCAAATTTTTTTTGTTATTATTTTGTAGTAAATTTTAAATCAACTTCTCTTCTCCACAAAATACTTAAAAACCTATCAACGACATCTTTTTTGCTTTTTCTTATATCATCATGTAATCTTTTTGTTGCTTTTTCATGGGCTTGATGATCTTTTTTGCAAGACATTAATTACTCCATAATTAATCATAATTTATTATTTTTTAGTTATTAACTCAATAAGTAAATTTTCTTAAAAATTAAACCTTATGGATAAATTTTGTTCTTAAGAAGCATTAACTTATGAATAAGTAAATAATTTATTAGTTTTTCTATGAATAAAAAAGTTTATTTATAGAACTATTGCAGAGTGGGGCTAACTACTAAAAGAGTAATAAAACCTAGTATTAAAAGTACACTAGCGATCCTGCTAAATGTCCATTGACCTAAATTTACTTTCATTGAACTTTAAATTGGTAAAGACTTTGTTGGAAATAGTCTTTAAATATATTAATTGTTATTTAAATTACTTGTATTTCAAAATAACTGAATTTAATTTTTTAAAATTATTTTTTATTGCTAACTATTATTCAACTTTGGATTTGAGAATTTTGCATTTACGATAAAGGTAGCAATAAGGGAGAGAACTAAAAAGAAAATAAGACTTGTTAAAGTTGAAAAATGCATAATAAAAAGGATGCTATTTATATAAAAACGAATTTTGTAAATAAATCAAATAAATATTTTAAATACTACTTGAATATAAAAAAACTATTAATTTAAAAAACCATTTAAAAAAATAAATTTTCAATTAAGTAGTTTTTAAAATTTTATCTTTTGCAAAATTATTATTCTTTTTTGAAGCTTAGAAGATTTAATTTATCTATTTACATGAAATTTGCTTTTAAATGTTCTCTCATGCATTTGGCTTCACAGCTTTCATCAACTCCTTGCCATGAAGCACTACTCGGATTTATCTCGCAACTAAGAATGCAATTATAATAAGCATCTAGTGAATGCATCTCATTTTTGAAATGTTTGTCTCTAAATGTTTTCATTACAATCCCCCTTGAAATTTGTTTTCTATTTGTTCAAAGTTAATTTTTAGCAATTAAAAATTACAAAAATAATCTTTGGCTTTTAATTAATTTGTGTCTCAAAATTTCATAAATTTTTACACCTAAATAAATCTGCTGAGTTAATTTATATCGATTTAATTAAATATCCCAGAGCAAAAATACCTTTTTTAAGTTTAGTGAAATATTTGTTAATGATAATATCGTTGGTTATGAATAGTAAATAGAAAATATATTTTTACTTTGGTTGTGATTATAGTTAAAACATTGAAGTTTTATTTTTTATAAACAGAATCATGAAAAACCCAAGGGAAGATATCTCTTCAAATAAAAGAGAATTTATAGATTTTTTAGAAAAGGCCTCCTCTCAGAAAAATTTATCAAATGAAAAAGAAAACAACCTAACACAGAAACAAGATATTCATCTGAATTCTCTAATAACTAAAAATGTTTCATTATTCTCAAAAAATCCTAATTATAAGATGTTAGCTTGGCTTCTTACTCAACTAACAATTTTTTCATTATTTATCTTGGCAATGACAATCTTAAAAAATAATATAATTCCATACTTAAATAGTTTATAAAGATTAAAAGTTATCAATACTCTTATTCTTAATATATTATTTCTCTAAAGCTTAGGTCTTATTTGAGGATAATTTAGATATTTAGCTTCTTAAAAGCTTTGCATAAATATTGCTTCTCCTTTTTGATTATTAATGCCCTTTATCATTATTGAATTTATATTCTGACACTTATATGTTACAAATATGTGTAGATGTAGAGTTAAACAACTTTCTTTTGCTTGAATTGTTTACAATTATTAATAGTTGTGTTATATTTATTTACAAATCAAATTTTTATTATGACTCCTGAAGCAGAAAGATTTAATGGCTGGGCAGCGATGCTTGGTTTTGTAGCAGCTGTTGGTGCTTATGTAACTACAGGCCAAATTATTCCTGGTTGGTTCTAATGACTAATCCTTCTTATACAACTACAGAATCAGGCGGAAGACAAAATATGTTTCCCACTGAGACAAGACCTTATATAGATGAAACTGTTTCTTATGAAGGTTATCCACAAAATGCTGAAAAAGTAAACGGTCGCTGGGCCATGATTGGTTTTATAGCTCT
>CETG01094766.1_pt1 | contig 15797 bp, 17 predicted proteins | sample 361471 | NCBI WGS metagenome assembly CETG01 (sample SAMEA2622696, study PRJEB7988) | marine metagenome | isolation source: saline water (ENVO:00002010), including | reverse complement strand
ACCTTCGTGAAGAAGTTCAGTCTCAGACCATTCCGTTAGAAATTCACTGATGTCCCACTTCAGCACAGTCAAAACTCAATTACGTAAGCGCGAGCCTCTTTTTCAGGCCCTTATAGACTTAGGTTATGTGCCTCAAGAAGGTGAAAACCTTGTTCGAGGCTATAGAGGACAAACTGTTAAGGCAGAGTTAGCTGTAAAAATGCCTGAAGGAGGAGGTGATATTGGATTTAGATGGAATGAGTCTATAAGGGCATATGAGCTGGTTACAGACTTAGATCTTTGGAAGGAATCAGTTACTGTTGAACGTTTTATATCTAAGTTGACTCAGAGATATGCATTTAATACTGTTATTGAAGCAACAGCTAATGAAGGTTTTGAGGTAGCAGAGCAAAAGAAGAACTTAGATGGATCTATCGAACTTGTTGTTACTCGTTGGGACGCATAATTTTAAAAATTGACTTTTGATCCTTCGTCTGCTTTTCAAGCAAAATCTTCCGAAGAATCTACTCCAAATGGGAAAGAACCAATATTAGGAGGACGTCTTAGGGCAAAGGCTGTTTGGGTTGATGAATCAAAATGTATAGGATGCACTTATTGTAGTTCAGTTGCTACAAATACTTTTGCTATGGATTCTGAGGGAGGAAGAGCAAGAGCATTTAGGCAGGACGGCGATTCCAATGATCTTATTCAGGAGGCAATAGATACTTGTCCAGTTGATTGCATTCAATGGGTTAATTTCGAGGAATTAGAAGCTTTAAGAGAAAGGCTTGAGAAAGAGGAATTCCGTCCTCTTGGTTTACCTCCATGGACATAAGTTTTAAGGATGCCTTTAAAAAATAATTGTCTAAGTCATTTTCCTCAGATACCTACCAGGCGATTTGGACGCACAGAGATAGATATGCCAGTTTTATCAATGGGTGGAATGCGTTTTCAGCAGAGTTGGAAAGATTTAGATATGCAGGAAATTTTATTTGAAAAACAAAAACAATTAGAGTCAATCCTCTCTATATCAGTTTCATGTGGAATGAATCATATTGAAACTGCTAGGCATTATGGGAGCTCTGAATTGCAGATAGGGGAAGCATTAAAAGTAGTGCCAGATCCATATAGGATCATCCAAACTAAAGTTCCTCCGAGCAAAGATCCTAAAAAATTTGAGGCTGAGCTTGAGATTAGTTTTGAAAAATTGCAGTTAAAAAAAATAGATCTTTTAGCAATTCATGGCATTAATTTGCCAGAACATCTAGAACAGACAATTAGAAAAGGAGGGTGTTTAGATGTTGTTAGGCGATGGCAAAGAGACGGGAAAATAGCTCATGTTGGTTTCTCTACTCATGGACCGACGCCTTTGATTATTAAAGCAATTGAGACTGGAGAATTTGATTATGTAAACCTTCATTGGTATTTTATTCGTCAAGAGAATTCAATTGCGTTAGATGCTGCAAGGAAGTTTGATTTAGGTGTTTTCATTATTAGTCCCACCGATAAGGGTGGACATTTACATACACCTTCAGAAAAACTTTTAAAGTTATGTGAGCCAATTCATCCGATAGTTTTCAATGATCTTTTTTGCTTAGAAGATGAAAGGATACATACAATTAGTATTGGTTTAAGTAAGGTTGAGGACTTTAAATTTCACTTAGAGGCAATACAATTGCTAGAAACCTCTGATCAATTATTGCTATCTATTCAGAAGCGATTAATAGAAGCAGCTCATTTATCTTTGGGTGGCTCTTGGATGAAAACTTGGGATAAAGGATTGCCTAGTTGGGAAAAAACACCTGGCCAAATTAATCTTCCAATATTACTTTGGCTGCATAATTTAGTTGAAGCATGGGAAATGAATGATTATGCAGCAGCTCGTTATGGATTGCTAGGCAGTGGAGGACATTGGTTCCCTGGAGCTAATGCTGATTGTCTGGATCAAGAAGTTAGCGAAGATCTTTTAAAAGATGCTTTAATTAATAGTCCATGGCAAAGAGATATTCCTCAGATATTACGAAACTTACGCAAAAAGCTTGGAGGAGAGTCTCTGAATAGATTATCTCAAACTTAATGGCCCAATGGATATTTTTTTGGGAGACCTATTGCTCGTGGATATTTTGCTGGGCATTTACCTTTAGGAACTAAACGAATACTGTTCCTTTCCCCTCTCTCTCCTGGTAATAGTTTAGTTTCGATTAGACTTACTTTGGCATTAAGAATTATAAGAGCTTTATTGAGTTCTTCTTGGTTTATTTTATTCCATTTCCCTTTATATATTAAAGCTTCTCCTTTTGCATGAAGGAGAGGGATGAGATATTCAGAAACAACAGGAGCCGTTGATACTGCTCTAGCCATTGCTAGATCAAACTTACCTCTGAAATTTGAATCCTGGCCTATAGCTTCTATCCTTTTTGTAGAAATAGTAATTTGCGTAGATAAATCAAGCTCATGAGTGATTTGTTTTAGAATATCTGTTTTTTTTCTAACAGAGTCAATTAATAAAACTTTGCTTCCAGTTAATGCGATGGCCACTGCTAAACCAGGGAAGCCACAACCACTTCCAACATCTACGCAAAGTAATTTTTCGTTGGGTTTGTTTAATTCATGCTTAAGTGGCCAAAGACTATCAAAAACTTGCCCTATCCAAAAATCATCCCCACTGATCAATCTAGTTAAGTTTGTTTGAGTATTCCAATATTCCAAGAGTGTTTGCAATTGAATAAGTTTTTGAAGTTGTTTAGGAGAAGGCTGCCAGTTCAACTCATTCCATAATGATTCTCTTGGTTTACTCGATTGTGTATCAATAGACATTTGAGAAATGCAAGTTACTGTTATAGATCTAGAGAAGACTTGTTCGTTCAAGTCTGAATGAATCCCTTAGAGCTGTGATTTTCAAGAATTGACTTTTTCTAGAACCCATTACGAATTATTGGAAGTCCCTAGCACTGTTGATAGCACAACTTTGAGAAGAGCATTTTGTAAGCTAAGTAAAGCACTGCACCCAGACACCACTTCATTACCTCAATCTGAGGCTGCGAGTAGATTTCAGCAATTGTGTGAGGCATATGAGATTTTGTCTGATCCTGTCTTAAGACAAATTTATGATGCAAATCTTGCTCGAGTGAATATTGATAGAGAAACAGAAAAGATAGACCCAGAATTAATTTTTAAATCTTTTATTCATTCTAATAAAACCTTAGTAGGAGAAAGGCGGCCTTTGTCGGGGGGGGAGTTGTTTTCTCTCTTTCTATTAGGGATTGCTTTATTAATGAGTTTATTGTTGGGAATAGGGTTTGCAATAGCTCATGGACGTGAGCTGATCGTACGCCCAAGCTGGTTAGTGGTAATTCATATGATAAGCAAAGCTGTGTTGCTAAATTTGTGATATGTCACGGTTGCCTCCTGCTCAAACTCCTCTAAACCAGCATTCATTAATAGCCCTTGAATTATGGCTTAAAGAGCTTGGAGCTAAACCAAGCCATAATGATCGATCTGTTTGGAATTTAGTGATGCCTAAATGGAGCGCTCAGATCAAAATGCAGAGAGATAATCTCTTGATTGCTTGGGAGCAAGAAGGGAAGAGAAGACATTGTGGCTTTCCTTATGGCCTTTCACGTCTCGATGTTCAATCTGCAATTCTTCAAGGTCCTTAATTTTAGAGAAACTTATTTTAAAAAAGAGTTTTTAGACCTTTTTGGATAGTTAAGTAACACTTTTCCAATTCTGAATCTTTAATACAAAGGGGAGGTAATAAATAAACTACATCTCCAAGAGGTCTAATAAATACTCCTTCGTTTAAGGCAAATTCTTTAAGCACCTTGCCGGCTTCATTTAAATAGCCTTTTGGGCCATCAACTTTAAGATTAAAAGCGGCAATACTTCCCTTAAGCCGTGGTCTAATAACCTTACTTTCCTTGGACAGATTAGTTAAATGAGGAGAATGACGCGATTCGAATCCTTCGTAAGCTTCAGGTTTTTTTTCTAATAAATCTAAGCTGGCATTAGCGGCTGCACACCCTAAAGGATTGGCAGTAAAGCTATGTCCATGCCAAAAGGTAATTGATGGGTCTTTACCTACGAAAGCCTGAAAAATGTTTTCACTTGCCATCGTGATGCCCATTGGCAGAAAACCTGCAGTTAATCCTTTGGATAGCGAGATTAGATCAGGCTTTAGATCAGCTTGTTGATATGCGAAAAGAGACCCACACCTGCCAAATCCGGTAAGTACCTCATCTGTAATTAAAAGTGCTTTTGCTTGCCTAATCCTTTTCTCTACTTTTTTGAGGAATGAAGGTCTTACCATCGCCATTCCTCCTGCCCCCTGAACTAAAGGTTCAAAGATGACAGCTGCTGTAGGTGTTTCAAGAAGTTTATCAAGATTACTTAAGACTACTTTTTCTTTATCTTCTACATCTTCATCATCCCACCAAGTTGCAGGCCAAGGAAGTCTGCTGACTGGAAAAAGCATCTTTTCAAAAGGTGCATTAAATAAGTTTCTTTCCCCTAAAGCCATTGCTCCGAAAGTATCGCCATGATAAGCACCTTCAAAAGCAATAATTTGATATCGAGGCTCTTCTTTGTTATGCCACAATTGACAAGCTATTTTTAGAGCTACTTCTACCGCGGTTGAACCATTATCCGAAAAAAATAAACGTTGAAGACCTGTTAATTTACTCAACCGTTGTGACAGACGCTCTGCTTGAGGGTGTAGAAAATCTGCAAATATAACTTGTTCTAATTGCTTAGCTTGTTTTGAAATTTCATTAGCAATATAGGGTTCTGAATGGCCATGTAATGTGACCCACCAGCTGCTTATTGCATCAATAATTGCAGGTCCATCTTCTGGTAGCAAAAGAGCTCCTTTTGCTACCTTTATTTTGTTTGGAGGATTAGCAGATGCAATTTGAGTAAATGGTGGCCAAATATGTGGGTTCCATTTGCTCTGATTTGAATTTGAGAGCGTCTCGAAACAATTAATTTCCATAGTTGCTAATTCTATACATAGTTTAGATAGAACAAAAACATAAATTGATGATAAAAAAAACGGTTTTCAATTTTCTAATCGTTTTCTCTTGACTAGATCACACATTAGTGAGATGAATCGATTTATGAAGAGTTCTAGTGAGGTGTTCTCAGAAGGATCATGGTCCAGTATCTACGTTAATCTCGAATTGAAGGGTTGGACGCTATTTCAAATAACATTAATATAGAAATTACTCAGACGTGGGTGGCCTTGTTCTCAGGCTGTAAATCATGTGTCATTGACTATTGGTAAATCTCCTCTTGGATCACAATGTTGAGGTTAAGCTATAAAATAGGGCTAAAAAAAACTAATTACGTGCTTGTTTTATTACTTGTATATTGATTAAACCATAGTGTTAAATTCTGTTTTTCCCATTCCTCTGCAAGTGTAATTGAATTTAGCTTTTCTAAAATTGGTAATTGAGCAATAACTGGAATTCCCCCAAACTCTTCAAGGGTTTTTGGATTGTCTTTATGTAATGTTCCGTTGAGAATTAATCCAATGATTTTGATGTCTCTTTTCCTAAGGGCTTCTATGCTGAGAAGAGTGTGATTCAAGGTGCCTAAGCCAGACCTGGCGACCAAAAGTACTTCGAGCCCCCAGTTCTTTAATTGATCAATTTGTAAAAATTGTCGATTGAGGGGCACCATTAACCCTCCAGCAGTTTCAATTATTAAAGGTTTGTTGATATTTGGTATCTGAAGAAGATTAGGATTAACTGTTTCATTGTCTATTTCTGCTGCCCAGTGAGGCGAGACAGGTGTTTTGAATTTATATACTTCAGGGATCCAACGTTCTTGAGATAAATTTAAAAGCTGTCGAACTCGATCTGTGTCAGTTCCACTTTCAATGCCACTTTGGATTGGCTTCCAGTAAATGGCATTAAGGCCTTGTACTAATAGACTGCTGATTACAGTCTTGCCTACATCAGTGTCTGTTCCGCAAATAATTAGACCTCGCTTGTTTTTTTTCATGATTCTATTAAAAGCAATTGAACGAGCCAAGTCAGTGCAACTGTGTCATTGTTAGACTTTTCCCAGACTTTTTGAATACGCCTCCATTGGCTAATACTGAGAGATGATTTTGAGCTTGTATGTGCACCTACTTTAACCATTCTTTTTAATAGAGAAGTTATATTATTTGAATTTTCTGTAGACGTGATAATTTGGTTATGTCGAATTTTTCCTTTCTTAACTGATTTAAGGAGTAATTCTTGAGAAGGCAGATCCCAAGCAGTGCAGTTTACTTCAGCTCGTAAGGATGCTTCATACCACTCTTGAAAACTTCCTTGAATAGGGACAGCGAGTGCAAGCCAACCTCCCGGAGCTAATGCTGAGAACCATTCTTCTAGACGTATTGATGGTTCTTTGAGCCAATGTAATACAAAACTAGAAGCAAGTAATGTTGGCCTATCAGGAAATTTTGGTAAGCCTCTATTGAGATCCCATAGTGTTGTAGTAGTTGCCTTTTGCTGCCTAATCATACTTGGCGAATTGTCAATTCGGATTACATTTTGATTAGTATTGAATTTCTCTAATGATTCTGCTAATAACCCTGTTCCTGAACCGAGATCGGCCCAAATGCCATGAGGGATTGAATATTTACAACAAATTTTTGCCAATTTAGTCGCAATACTTTTCTGTAAATCTGCGTTGTTGTTATATAAAGGTGCAGCAGAATCAAAATTTTTATTAATGATATTATGTTGATCTTTTTTCATGAATAAGCATCTATCCATTGTTTAACACGCTGCATTGCCTCTGGCTTTAAAAGAGAATGCCCGTCTCCTGAAATATGCAAATGAATAGGCTTTGTCTGTAAAAATTTAGTTAAATCAGTTATTAATTGCTTTTTGGTGCCAGGTAAAAGGATTGCATCTTTTTCCCCATGAATAACTAGGACGAAAGATTGACGAGGAAAGCCTTTTGGTAACCCATCTGTTCTGATTAATAATTCAAGATCATCATTGAGCTTATTTCTCCCAGGTAGTGATAATCCTTGCATTAACAATCTTGATGGAGACATAGTTAAAGGGTAAGGCTTGCATGATTTTTGTAGAAATTTTCTAATCATTGTCTTTTCTTCTAGACTCCCAAGAGCTCTTTTCATCCTTTCCAGAGCAAAAATTATAGAACGATTATTTTCACTTGTTGGTATAAAACGACTAAAACTACTTAGCAGAATAATATGAGTCGCCTTTTCTAAAATTTCTTTTTTGATTAAATGAAGTCCCAATGAATGACAAATAAGAATTTGCTTATTAAGGCAACCTGTGACTTTGTTGTTAGACCAGTTAGCTTCTTTTGGATCGATCTCTCCATAGCCACGTTCATGACTATGCCAAATCCAACCATTTTTGTTGAAATACTTTTGCCATTTTGCCCAATCGGAACTTTCTCCACACCAACCATGCATGGCGATTATTTCTTTCATGAATCACTTAGTGCTAAAAGAAATTTGCTTAAAGCATTTTCAGGTAAATTTCTTCTTATTACGAGTCTTAACCGAGATTTTCCTTCAGGTACGGTGGGCGGACGAATTGCAACAGTAAGTATTCCTTTCTCTTCAAGCTTTTCTTGCTGTTGAATAGCTTTTTCATCTGAACCAATTATTAACGGGATAATTGGACTATTACTGTGAGGTAAAGACCAATTCTTTTCTTTCAATTTTCTTCTCCAAAGCATGGCTTGTTTTTGGAGTTCTTTTCCCCAGTGAGGATTTGCTTGAATAAGTTTTAAGGCGGCAAGTGCTGAAGCACTAAGAGGAGGAGCCAGAGCAGTTGTGTAACGAAAAGCTCCACTGGTTTGTATTAGATGTTCACCTATCTTCTTATTACTTGCAAGGAATGCACCCCCACTACCAAATGCTTTCCCAAAAGTTCCACTGATAATTGTAATTGGTGATGAAAGCCCATAACTTAGACCTTTGCCATCTGTTCCCATTATCCCTAAAGCATGGGCTTCATCAACTAATAATTGTGTACCAAAATGCTCGCAAAGCTTAGCTAATTTTTCTAGTTCAGGACTGGTTCCTTCCATGCTGAAAAGACTTTCAGTAATTACAAGTGTCTTTCGATTGGGTTCTTTTTTTAAGCATAGACTTAGCTTTTTTTTTAGATCAGAAAGGTCATTATGAGCATATCTGCTTAGCCTTGCTCCACTGGCCTTTACCCCTAATAAGAGTGAGTGATGAATAAATTTATCAGCAAAAACCCAAGTATTTCTATCTGCTAAAGCAATTACTGCCGCTATGTTTGCTTGAAATCCACTAGGAAAAAGTAATACTTGATCTCTTTGCAACCAGCTTCCAAGAGAGCCTTCGAGCTCTTTATGAATAGGCCTTGAGCCAGTCACAAGTCTTGAAGCTCCAGCACCTACTCCTTCTGAACTCATAACTTCTTTGGCCGCATTAATTAAGTTTGGGTGTGTACTTAGTCCCAGATAATCATTGCTGGCAAAATCCAGAAGTGAATGAGATTGTTTGGTGGTTTCACATTCAGTTAATTCGGCTAATTTATTGCTATGACTCCATATTCTTATTTTGCGAAGCCTATTTGGAGGAATTGGTTGCATTTATATAGTCTGAAGGCTCATGGAGCATTTTTTTTGTATTTTCTTGATTTTTAAGTTTTCATACCTTTGTCGCTCTGGACATATTGGCTGGGATGAATTCAATACATAGATAAGATTTGAGTATGAATTAAGTCTCTCGCGTCACGATTTCAACTGACTCCTTTGATTTTGAACTTGATCTTTCTAAGATCTTTCCTTTTTCGCTGGATGATTTTCAACTGCAAGCGATTGCTTCTTTAAATCAAGGACATTCAGTTGTAGTTAGTGCTCCTACTGGATCAGGGAAAACTTTAATTGGTGAATATGCCATCCACAGGGCTATTGCACATAATCAAAAGCTTTTTTATACAACCCCTTTAAAAGCTTTGTCTAATCAAAAGTTGCGAGACTTTAAAGAACAATTTGGTTCTGAGAATGTAGGGCTTTTGACAGGTGATTTAAGCCTCAATAGAAATGCTTCAGTAATTGTTATGACTACTGAGATTTTTAGAAATATGTTATATGCAGAGTTTGATGAAGATGATGACCCTCTTGCTGATGTAGAAACAGTAGTCTTAGATGAATGTCACTATATGAATGATTCCCAACGGGGGACTGTTTGGGAGGAATCTATAATTCATTGCCCCTCTTCTATTCAATTTGTAGCTTTGTCTGCAACTGTCGCTAATGCAGGGCAGTTAACTGATTGGATTCAAGAGGTTCATGGCCCTACTGATTTGGTCTCTAGTGATTTTCGTCCTGTCCCGTTAGAGTTTAAATTTTGTAGTAAAAAAGGATTACACCCTTTACTTAATGATCAAGGTACAGGACTCCATCCAAACAACAAAGTTTGGAGAGCTCCCAAGGGGCATAAGCGAAAAGGTCGCTTCTCTAAGCCGCCTCAACCTGAGTCGCCTTCTCTTAACTTTGTTATTAGCCAGATGGCAGAGAGAGATATGCTTCCCAGCATTTATTTTATTTTTAGTCGTCGTGGTTGTGATAGAGCTGTAAGAGAGCTTGGCACGCAGTGTTTGGTTACGCTTAAACAGCAAGAAATTATTCGATCTCGTTTAGGTAAATATATAGAACTGAATCCAGAAGGTGTGAGAGATAGCATGCACGTTGATGCCTTGCTTAGAGGTATTGCCTCACATCATGCAGGAGTTCTTCCGGCTTGGAAGGAGCTGATTGAAGAATTATTTTTAAAAGGTCTCGTTAAGGTTGTTTTTGCTACGGAAACTTTAGCTGCAGGGATCAATATGCCTGCTCGCAGTACAGTTATTTCTGTGTTGTCTAAACGAACAGAGAGTGGTCATCGACAACTTATGAGTAGTGAATTTCTCCAGATGTCGGGGAGAGCTGGCAGGAGAGGTTTGGACTCTAAGGGCTATGTAATTACTGTTCAAAGTCGATTTGATGGTGTTCTTGATGCAGGTAAATTAGCAACAAGTCCTCCTGATCCATTAGTTAGTCAATTTACTCCAAGTTATGGAATGGTTTTGAACCTTTTGCAACGTTATTCCCTAGAGAAAGCAAAGCAATTAGTGGAAATGAGTTTTGGTCGTTATATAGCAAGTTTGGACTTCGTAGATGAAGAAAATAGTCTTGAGAAGCTTAAGAACCAGTTGCAAAGGTATAAGGATAGCGCTCAAGATGTTCCGTGGGGTGAATTTGAACTTTATGAGAAATTAAAATCACGTCTCAAAGAGGAACGACGTTTATTAAGAATTCTTCAACAACAAGCGGCTGAAACGTTAGCCAATGAACTTACATCCGCATTACAATTTTCCAGTATTGGAACTCTAGTTAGTTTAAAGGCTCCACAATTACAAGGAAGAATATCTCCTGCAGTCATAGTAGATAAAGTAGATAGCTCAGGGAGCTTCCCTTTATTGCTTTGTTTAACTGATGAAAACATATGGATATTATTGTCGTGTAAATCAGTAGTCAGTTTGCATGCTGAGTTAACTTGTTTGGAGGTTTCTTCTATTAGCACACCAACTCTGAGTCGAAAAGGTGAGCTTATTCATGGCAATCAACAAAGTAATGAGATCGCTTTACTTGTGAAGGAAATTGCTACTCGCCATGAAATGACTGTTCCTCAGTATGATCTTGCAGGTGAAGTTATTACCCAGGCTGGTTTAGTCTCCGAGCTGGAGTCGAATTTAACCCAGCAGCCTGCACATCGTTGGGGAGATAGAAAGAAGTTAAAGAAACATCGTAGACGAATGGAAGCTTTAGAACAAGAAATTATTGAGCGTGAACAAATGCTTTATTTTCGTGCTAATCGACATTGGGAAACTTTCCTTGAGTTGATTAAAATCCTTCAGTATTTTGGGTGCTTAAATGATCTTCAGATAACAGAGATTGGAAGAACTGTTGCTGCTTTAAGAGGGGATAACGAGCTTTGGTTAGGCTTAGTCTTAATGAGTGGTCATCTAGATGAGTTGTCTCCAATTGATTTAGCTTCTGTATTGGAGGCTGTAAGTACAGAGATTAATCGTCCAGACTTATGGAGTGCTTATTCACCGACCATAAAAGCAGAGGAAGCTTTTCACGATGTTTCTACTATTCGTAGAGAGTTAATGCGTTCACAAGAGAAAAGAAAGATCCTTATTCCAATTTGGTGGAATCAGGATCTTATGGGATTAGTTGCTGCTTGGGCGCAAGGAGAGAGCTGGTCTGAGCTTATTTCTAATACTTCTCTAGATGAGGGTGATGTTGTGCGTATTATGCGGCGCACAGTTGATTTGCTTTCTCAAGTACCTTATTGCGAGGCTATCAGTCAGCGACTGAGAACTAATGCTAGATTAGCTTTGAAATTAATTAATCGCTTTCCAGTATGTGAGGCCGACGATTTAATTAAAGCAGTTGAAAATGAGGGGAAAAGACTTAATCCTGCGACAGAAAGACTTAATTAAAGATGATATAGATTCTTACAGTCGATTATGATTAGACATTAATTTTGGATCAACTATTTTATCAAAAGTACTTGAACTAATATAACCTAATTCTTCAGATGCTTGACGTAAACTGATGTTTTTTTTATGAGCTAAATTTGCAATTTCACTTGCTTTCTTATACCCAATTTGGGGAGTTAATGCTGTAACTAACATGAGGGATTGTTCTAAATCTTTGTGAATTTTATTTCTGTTTGGTTTAATACCTTCGACCATAGCTGTTCTAAAACTAAAACAACTATCATGAAGTAATTGAATGCTTTTAATAAGGTTTAACCCAATTAATGGTTTATAGGCATTCATTTGTAGGTGTCCACCGCTTCCTGCTATTGAAACGGCTGTATCCATTCCAATTACTTGGGTGCACACCATAGTCATAGCTTCACATTGTGTCGGGTTTATCTTCCCTGGCATGATTGAACTTCCTGGCTCATTAGCTGGTAGCTCTAGCTCTGCTATACCTGCTCTAGGCCCAGAGGATAGTAGACGTAAATCATTCGCTATCTTAAGAAGTGAAATTGCTAGCATTTTTAATTGCCCCATAATGTTAACAAGCCCATCATGACTGGCCATTATCGCAAATTTGTTTTTTGCAGTTGTAAAAGGTAAGCCTATTAATTCTGAAAGTTCGTTGGCAATTTCATTATCGTAATGTAATGGGGCATTTAATCCAGTCCCTACCGCTGTCCCTCCCAAAGGCAGTGCATAAAGTTCTTTAATACTAGACTCGAGTCTTTCTTGGGCAACAGAAAGTTGATCACGCCATGCAGAAGCTTCTTGCCCTAAAGTCAGAGGTACAGCATCTTGAAGATGTGTTCGCCCTATTTTTATAATCTCATCCCATTCAGAGCTTTTTTTTGCAAAGGCTTTAATTAGTAGTTTTACTTCAGGGAGAAGTGTGTGAATGATTTTTTTTAGTGTTGCTATATGAATAGCTGCGGGAAAAACATCATTAGTAGATTGCGATCTGTTTACATGATCATTGGGATGTAAGGGGTTATGACTACCACAAGGTTGGTTTTGTTTTTTTGATGCAATATTGCTTATTACTTCATTGATATTCATATTCGTTTGAGTACCACTACCTGTCTGCCAAACTTTTAAAGGAAATTGATTGTTATGGAGACCTATAGCTATTTCCTCAGAAGCTTCGATGATTAGATTTTTACGCTCCTCATCAAGAACTCCTAATCGATGGTTAACTGTTGCGGCTGCTTTCTTAATTTGTGCTAATGCATAAATTATCTCTAACGGAATTAAATCATCACCTATAGAAAAGTTGATAAGTGATCTTTGAGTTTGTGCACCCCACAAAGCATTTGAAGGAACTTCAATGTCTCCAATGCTGTCTTTTTCTATTCGTAATAAGTTATCCATAAATAGATAAATGCAAGTTAAAAAGTTTATATTTCGAGTCGATCCCAGATCACATTTAGATTTTCTTGATGAACTTCTGTTCTAAAACACCTTGTTAATTCTTCTCTTTGGAGAATATTACTGATTTCATTGTCTTTTTCGAGATTGGCTAAAAAATTCCCTCCCTCTGTGTTCCAAGCTGAATGTGCATGTTTTTGAACTAATTTGTATGCATCTTCCCTTGACATTCCCCTTTCGACAAGAGCTAAAAGGACTTTTTGACTAAAAACAACTCCACCGTAAACATTCATATTTCTAATCATATTCTTTGGGTAAACTCCTAAACCTTTAATTACTTCAGTCATTTCTCTTAGCATGAAATGTAGAGTAATAGAAGTATCAGGAAGCATCATCCTTTCTGTTGAGCTATGGCTAATGTCTCTTTCATGCCATAAAGCAACATTCTCGAGTGCTGCAACAACATAACTTCGAAGAACGCGAGCAAGTCCGCTAATCCTTTCACTTCTAATAGGATTTCTTTTATGCGGCATTGCTGAACTTCCTTTTTGACCCTTTGCAAAACTTTCTTCTACTTCAAGAACATCAGTCCTTTGAAGATTTCTTATTTCAGTAGCAAAACGATCTAAAGAAGAACCTATTAATGCAAGTGTTTGAACATAATGAGAGTGTCTATCACGTGAAATTACTTGAGTACTTGCTGTGTCTGGTTCTAGACCCAGAAGATCACAGGTAATTTTTTCCACTTTAGGGTCTGTATTTGCATAGGTTCCCATTGCACCACTTATTTGACCTACTGAGATCTCTTCTCCCAAAGTTTCTAGGCGCTTACTATTTCTCATTGTTTCTGCTAACCAGCCTGCCATTTTAAATCCAAACGTAATGGGTTCTCCATGTATTGCATGAGAACGTCCAATCATTACAGTATTTTTATGCTCTTTTGCTTTTTGACGAATTGCCTTTTCAAGCTCTGTTAATTCTTTTTTAAGGAGTTTTATGGAAGCTTTTAATTGGAGTGCAAGACCAGTGTCAAGAACATCACTGCTAGTCATTCCTAAATGAATGAAACGACCTGCATCCCCCACATTTTCATTTACATTTGTCAAGAAAGCAATTACGTCATGTCGGACTTCAGCTTCAATCTCAAGAATTCGATCAGAATCGAACTTTGCTTTTTGGCGAATTACTTCAATTGATTCATCTGGAAGCCTTCCAAGTTTCCAATTAGCCTCACAGGCTGCAATTTCGACATCAAGCCAACTTTGATATTTGGCTTCATCAGTCCAAATATTTCCCATCTCGGGTATTGTGTATCGATCAATCAAAGTAAAAAATTTTAGAAAGGAAAATAAGTTGAAATTAGGCAGTTTGTCTCAAGCAGATTTGAGAAGATGATGCTCTACTTCCCAATGAACATAACTACCCCAGCTTTGTTGGCGAACCCAACAGCGCCCTCCTTTGCAATTGATTACTTGGAAAGGTGGGAGATCATTGGGATGATTCTTTATAGTCGCAAAACTACCAGGAGGAAGAAGCTCCAAAATTTTTGAGTTTTCCATGTCTGGGTTTAAATTCAGAGTCTTGTCAAAAAAACTCTCTGATTTATCGCTTGATTTCGTGAACCTATTTGACACGAATTTTCTTGCGAGGTTCATTATTTTCTGCGCAAATTCCTCAAAATGATTAACTTCAGCGGTTTTTATTCGGTTTCATGTTTGTTTTTATGAATAAATGGCCCGAAAATTACGATTAGATCTTCACTTGCTGACTAAAGAGGGAGTGAACTCTCGTAATCAGGCGCAGCAATTAATCCGCGCAGGCAAGGTAAGAACAGTTGATGGAGAGATTCTTGATAAACCTGGCTTTGAGGTTTATGACGATCTGGAATTGCTGGTTATTCCCAGTCCCAGATTTGTTTCACGAGGTGGAGAAAAGCTTCTTGCTGCGTTTAATGCATTTCAATTAAAAGTTGATGGAAGAATTTGCTTGGATGGAGGAATATCAACAGGAGGATTTACAGATTGTCTTTTGCAACATGGAGCTTCTCGAATTTATGGAATAGATGTTGGATATGGTCAAATTGCATGGAGCCTTCGTAATGACTCAAAAGTTGTTCTTAAGGAACGAACCAATTTACGTCATCTAACTCCTGAATTGCTTTATAAACCGAAAGATATTTGGCCCAACTTTGCAGTAGCAGATTTGTCATTTATTTCCCTTAAGATGGTTATTCCTGTAATCACCTCTTTGCTTAGATCAGAGGGTAAAGAAGCGTTGTTATTAGTGAAACCTCAATTTGAAGTTGGACGTAACCGCGTGGGGAAAGGAGGGGTAGTAAAAGACATTAATGCTCATATCGATGCTTTGAAGGGAGTGATGGAAGTATCAACTTCAGAAGGCTGGGAACTACAAGGCCTTATTCCCTCCCCCATAACTGGGCCTGCAGGTAATCATGAATACTTACTATGGCTTGGATTAGAGAAAAAAAAAGACTTTCCAGTTTTAAAAACTCTTGTTGAAAATACTCTTAATTAAAGAGCTGCTTCATCAAGTTCGTTAGTACGAATACGAAGAACTGATTCAATAGGGGTTATAAAGATTTTTCCATCACCTATTTCGCCAGTTTTTGCAGCTTCAGCAATTGCCTTTAACACTGAGTCAACTTTTTCGTCTGCAACTACAACTTCAATTTTTAATTTTTGTAGAAATTCAACGGTAAATTCAGACCCTCTATAGCGCTCTACTTGACCTTTCTGTCTCCCAAATCCTCTGACTTCACTCACTGTCATTCCAACAATGCCAGAGTTGACTAATGCTACTTTTACATCCTCTAGCTTGAACGGACGGATAATTGCTTCTACTTTTTTCATGGACAAATTAAAATTGGGTTCTTAAAAAATATTA
>CETG01180076.1_pt1 | contig 15813 bp, 13 predicted proteins | sample 361471 | NCBI WGS metagenome assembly CETG01 (sample SAMEA2622696, study PRJEB7988) | marine metagenome | isolation source: saline water (ENVO:00002010), including | reverse complement strand
CCGGATCTTACTAATAATTCGGGTGGTTTGAAAACCACTAATGTCTCCCTTTTTAATTGTTTATGAAAACTTTGATTTAGTCGAGGACGAATTTTTTCTACTAAAATCTTGTCCTGAATTTCTAATGTTGGAAGCATTGAACCTGAAGGAATCCAGCGAGGTTCTAGAACTTGCCACCTTAGTAATAGAGCTAACAGTCCCCAAACAACAAAACTTTTCCATGTTGGATTTTTTTTGTTTGATTGATTTGTTGATTGTTGCGACATTTAGTTCTTTCCTTTGGTATTCATGAATGAGTTATTTTGTTTGAGGATCTAGTTATTTACTCCTCTTGCTCTGTCTTTAGCACACTCAAATTTGCGGGCCTCTATAAAGCTTCTAGAAGCTTTTATAGCAAATGGCCTTGAATATATTGTTTTATGTCCAGGCAGCAGATCTGGCGCTCTTGCAATTGCAGCAGGAGGACTTGCTGAACTGGAAATGTTGAAATTAATTACTTGCATTGATGAGAGATCGGCTGCATTTTTAGCTCTTGGTATTAGTACTGCTTCAGGTAAGGCTGTAGTTGTCATAACTACTTCAGGAACAGCAGTTGCAAATTTACTTCCAGCTGCCATTGAGGCTGATAGATCTTGCCAACCTTTAATTTTTTTGACTGCAGACCGACCGGAAAGGCTAAAAAATTGTGGAGCAAATCAAACCTTAAATCAAGAAGATTTTCTCCAATCAGTCTGTAGATGTGTTGAAACAACTCCTACGAGAGGTTTCCATCTTTCCTCTAATGAAACAATAGAAAAATTAGGAAATAAGTTATGGAATAATGCCCATAATTTTGCAGGTCCGGTTCATTGCAACCTTGCTTTTGAAGAGCCATTCCATACTTCGTTGCTACAGCAAAGAACTGCTTGGGAAAAAAGAGATAATAAGTTTTTAATTGCCAAGAGAAAATCTTTTCAAGAAAAAGATTTTGTTATTGAAGAGTTTTCAACTAGCAAGAATTTAAAGTTTGATCCTTCCTCTCCTGGAGTCGTTGTTGTGGGCCCTTGGAGAGGCCTAACTGATAATCTGAAAGCTTTTAATAAGACTGTTAATAAATGGCAAAAACTTACTGGATGGCCTATTTTCGCTGACCCTCTTTCAGGTATTAATAGCAATCAGAATGGCTTGATTTATAACTGGGATCTTCTTTTAAGTGCTGGTTATGTATCCTCGAAAAATCCATTGAACATTTTAAGATTAGGACCTTTACCCACTAGCAAATATTTACAAGATTGGTTGAGAAAATCAGAAGGAAAACAGATATTAGTAACTGAGGGAGATAAAAGATATTTAGATCCACTGAAATTATCAAAGCAATGGAGTTACGGGTTTGATTTATGGATAGAGCATTTTTATTCTTTAGATGAACTTCTCTTTGAGAATATGAATGTTCAATCAAAAATGTTTTTAGATAAATTGATTTATTTCGATTCCTTAGTCGGGAAATGGTTAGAAAAACAAATTAAATTTAAAGGACATTTTACTGAGCCCTCAATTGCTCATTTGTTACCCCAATTAGTACCTGAAAATTATAATTTTATGCTTTCTTCAAGTACTCCTGTTAGAGATTGGCTGGTATTTGGAGGGTCTAGTGCTTTATCTCGAAGGTGTTTTGGATTTAGAGGGGCATCTGGTATTGATGGGACTTTATCTTTGGCTATGGGGTTAGCTCATGCTTTAGGCCCATTAGTATTGGTATCCGGCGATCTGGCGTTACTTCATGACAGTAATGGTTGGTTATTTGCGCAGTCATTACAACCACCATTAGTAGTTGTATTAATTGATAATGGTGGAGGAGGAATTTTTAATCAATTAGAAATAGGAGAATGTTGCAAAGGAAGCTTTGAAGATCTTTTTCAAATGCCTCAAAAGGTTGACCAACTTGTGCTAGCAGCAGCTCATAATGTTCCATCTAGACAAATTTCTTCTTTAGAGGACTTAGGAGGAGCGCTTGAATGGGCCGTTTCATTAAAGAAAACTGTTTTATTGAGAGTTTGTACTTCTCCGAATGAAGATCATAAATTAAGACAGCAGATTAGAAATGGCTTGAAAGAATATCTTGGTACGATAATTAAAAACAATGAGATAGAGCATTATTAGAAATGACTTCTAATTCTAAAGATAATGAAAATTATTCACGAAGAGTTTTACCTGGTATTCAAGAAACTGTTTGGACAGAATGGGGAGATTATCAAGATATTTTATTAGATCGAAGTTCAGAAGGAATTGCCCGTGTAGCAATTAACCGTCCAGAAAAAAGGAATGCATTTCGACCAAAAACTATTGTCGAACTTTGCGATGCATTTACTAGAATTCGAGAAGATAATCAACTTGGAGTTGTTCTTTTTACAGGAGTAGGTCCAGCTAAGGATGGGGCTTTTGCTTTTTGCTCTGGAGGCGATCAGAGCGTTAGAGGAAAAGGCGGGTATTTAGATGATGATGGTCTCCCTAGATTGAATGTTTTAGATTTACAGCGCATTATCAGAAGTCTTCCTAAGGTTGTTATCGCATTGGTTGCTGGTTATGCGATTGGGGGAGGACAAGTTCTTCATTTATTATGTGATTTAAGTTTGGCAGCTAAAAACGCAGTTTTTGGTCAGACAGGTCCAAGAGTAGGTAGTTTTGATGGTGGGTTCGGAGCAGGTTATCTGGCAAGAGTTGTCGGTCAAAGAAAAGCTAGAGAGATTTGGTTCTTATGTAGAAAATATGGAGCAGAAGAAGCCTTGAGGATGGGATTAGTTAATGAGATCACAGAGCTTGATAAGCTAGAAAGTGAAGGTGTTTTATGGGCTAGGGAAATAATGCAACACAGTCCAAGTTCTATTCGTTGCTTAAAAGCTGCTTTTAATGCTGAAACTGATGGTTTAGTTGGTTTGCAAGAATTGGCGGGTCAGGCAACACATCTGTTCTACCGAACAGAAGAGTCTCAAGAAGGGCGAAATGCATTTCTTGAAAAAAGACAACCTGATTTTTCAGATTTAGGATGGCTGCCATGAACAAATATAGGATTATTAACAGGTTTTTTATTTTTATTAACCTTTTTTAAATGCAGATACTTTTTGCTGCTGCTGAGTGTGCACCAATGATAAAAGTTGGTGGTATGGGGGATGTGGTCGGCTCTTTGCCTCCTGCGTTAGCAAAACTTGGACATGATGTTCGTCTAATTATTCCTGGATATAGCAAGCTTTGGAGCACACTAGATATCCCTGATAAACCGATTTTTCAAGCTCAAACAATGGGAGCCGATTTTTCTATTTATGAAACCAGGCATCCTACGAATAATCTGCCTTTATATTTGGTTGGACATCCTGCCTTTGATCCTGAGAGGATTTATGGAGGAGATGACGAAGACTGGAGGTTCACTTTTTTTGCTAGTGCGGCTTCAGAATTTGCTTGGAATGCTTGGAAACCACAAGTCTTTCATTGCCATGATTGGCATACTGGAATGATTCCGGTATGGATGCATCAAGATCCTGAGATAAGTACTGTATTTACAATTCATAATCTTAAATATCAAGGACCTTGGCGTTGGAAATTGGATCGGATGACATGGTGTCCTTGGTATATGCATGGCGACCATACGATGGCTGCAGCTATGCTTTATGCAGATCGAGTGAATGCAGTTTCTCCAACATATGCAAGAGAAATAAAAACCTCAGAGTATGGTGAAAATCTAGAGGGATTACTTAATTATATATCTGGAAAGCTTAGAGGGATTCTTAATGGGATTGACTTGAATGATTGGGATCCTTCTAAAGATAACTCTCTTCCTGCAAATTTTAATTCTAAGGATCTTGCAGGAAGAGCAAAAAACAAGCTAGTCCTTCAAGAACAAATGGGACTAGAAAAAAATTCTGAAAAGTTTCTTGTTGGCATGGTGGGGAGACTTGTTGATCAAAAAGGAGTTGATTTATTACTTCAGGTAGCTAATAGATTTTTGGCATATACAGATTCTCAGATCGTTGTTCTTGGTACGGGAGATCGTGACTTGGAGTCTGGTTTGTGGCAATTAGCAACAGACTTCCCTGGACGCTTTGCTGTTTATCTTACCTATGACGATGCGCTCTCCCGGTTGATTTATGGAGGCACAGACGCTTTCCTAATGCCGAGTCGCTTTGAACCTTGTGGAATTAGCCAACTATTGGCAATGAGATATGGTTCAGTTCCAATCGTTAGAAAAGTTGGTGGACTTGTCGATACTGTAAGTCCTCACAATCCCACCAAAGATGAAGGTACTGGCTTTTGTTTTGACCGATTTGAACCAATTGATTTTTATACGACTTTAGTAAGGTCTTGGGAGGCTTTTAGGCATAAAAAGACATGGAGGGAGTTACAGCAAAGAGCTATGACTCAGAAATATAGTTGGGATCGCTCAGCTAAAGAATATGAGAGAATGTATAAGGATGTTTGCGGGATTAAAGAACCATCTCCTGATGCCGCTGAAGTGAAGAAGTTTTCTGTCGGTCAAGATGCAGATCCTTCAAGAAAAGATGGTCAGCAAACTTTTAAGAGTTTTTAAAACATTTTTATTTAAATACCTTTTTTCTATTCAGAGATAATAGTGGGGCTGTACTTAGAACAATTAAATACTCTTTGGGGTGAGCCTGTCTTTAGAGGTAAACCAGATCTTTCGATTCCAATAGGTCCAGTTTGTACTGACAGTAGGATGATTCGCAAAGGAAGTTTTTATTTCCCTTTAATTGGACGACGTTTTGATGGACATAAATTTCTTTCTGAGGTTATTGAGAAAGGGGCTCAAGCAGCAGTCATCTCCCGAGATTTTAAGAATGAGGTTCCAGATGAGTTTCTACATTGGGTAGTAGATGACACTTTGTTGGCTTATCAGCAACTTGCTTTACTGCATCGATCTGACCTGGCGATCCCTGTGATTGCTGTTACTGGCTCAGTAGGAAAAACTACAACAAAGGAATTATTGAAAGGAGTTTTAGAACCTTTAGGATCTGTTATCGCAACCTATGGAAACAATAATAATGATGTAGGTGTTCCACTTACTTTGCTACAGGCAAGTGATAAGGATTCAGCAATTATTTTAGAAATGGGAATGCGAGGTTTTGGTGAAATTAAGCGCCTCTCTTTTTGTTCTAATCCGGATATTGCTGTCATTACTAATATTGGGAATTCTCATATAGGACGTTTAGGTAGTCGTAGGAATATTGCTCTAGCTAAATGTGAGATAACTTCATACCTAAATCCTTCTGGTGTTGTTGTTATACCATCCAATGATGAGTTGTTAGAAAAAGTCCTCCAGACAGTTTGGAAGGGTAAAGTTATACGAGTAGACACTAGTTTTCAGATACCGAGTACAAATGGTTCTTCTAATAATGGCCCACCCTTTAGGGACTCAATTGTTGATCTCGTTGGATGTTTTGACGTTAAAAAAAATCTCATAATAGTTAATGACATTTGTTTTCAACTTCCATTTGAAGGTAAGCACAATGCTATGAATTTCATGCTGGCATTGGCTGTCGCAAAGGAACTAGGAGTTGATTTAACAAAAATAACTAATTTAAATATTCAAGCTCTCCAGGGTAGAAATTCTAGTTTTAAGGCTAGTGGAATTACAATACTTGATCAAACTTATAATTCGTCACCTGAATCAGTAAAGGCATCACTCGAATTGCTCGTTAATCAAGAAGGCCGTCATTTCGCTGTTCTAGGCCTGATGCTTGAATTGGGGCATCATAGCTCTTTATTGCACACTAAAATCGGTGATTTGGTAAAAGAACTATCTTTAGATGGTTTGATTGTTGTGGGTAAAGGTTCTGATGCTAAGGCTATGACTTTGGCGGCTAAAGATTTGCCTTTTGTTCAAGTTGTCGATACAGCTGAAGAGGCCTTTAATCCTTTAATTTCTTGGATCAAGCCAGGAGATATTGTTTTGCTAAAGGGAAGTCATTCAATAGGTTTAGAGAGATTATTTACTCTTTTAAAAAATCATTTGGAATGAAATTATTTTTTGAACCAGTCATTTTTAATTATTTGCTTACTTCGTTCAATTGCCAAGGCATTATTAGGTATATCTTTACTAACTGATGATCCGGCCCCTACAGTTACATTAGAGCCAAGAGTAATCGGCGCTATAAGAACTGAATTGGCGCCCGTTTTTGTGTTGTCACCAATGATCGTCCGATGTTTTTTAACACCATCGTAGTTTGCTGTTATTGTACCCGCACCTATGTTGACCTTGGCTCCAATAGTCGAATTCCCAATGTAGCTTAGATGATTTGCTTGAGTCTCTTTGCCAAGGATACTTTTTTTTATTTCTACAAAATTCCCAATCTTGCAGTTCTCTGAAAGTTCTGACTCAGGACGTAAATGGGCATATGGCCCAATCTGAACTCCATTTGCAACTTTGGAATCATTAATTACAGAGTAAAGTATTTTCACGTTGTTTCCAATTGTTGAATTTTGTATATATACGTCTGGTCCAAGATGGCAATTATTTCCAATAGCACATCTCTCCCTTAAATGGGTTTGAGGTTCTATGACCACGTCTTTCCCAAAGCTACAATGTTCTGAAATAGTGCAGCTAAGGGGATCTATGAATGTAACTCCTTCCTTCATCCAGTAATTCCGAAGCCTTTCTTGAAGAAATTCTTCACATTGAGCCATTTGTAGTTTATTATTAATACCACTCACTTCCCTTGAGTCGTTTACTTCTAAATGTCGTGATTTTGAGAGCAATGTCACAGCATCTGTCAAATAAATTTCATTTTGAGAGTTGTTAGATGAAATAGATGTTAAAATTGATTTTAGACTTTTCCAATTGAAGCAATAGACTCCTGCATTAGTTAATGTGTTTTTACGTTGTTCAGAATTACAATCTTGGTCTTCGATGATGGTTTTGACCTCTCCTTTTTCATCTGTAATTACTCTTCCATAACCCGTTGGATTTGCAAGCTTTGCACTTAGTAGTGTGACTTCAGAGTTGTGTAACTTATGTGATGATATTAAGGCCTTAAGGGTAGATGGCTTGAGAAGAGGTACATCTCCATTAAGAACTACAAGTTCTCCTTCAAATGTATCTAGTGCTGGAATTAGTTGCTGTATAGCATGACCTGTTCCATTCTGTGGCTGTTGAATTACAAACTCCAGATTTTTGTTTTGCTTTAAAAATTTTCTAACTTGTTCGGCTTGATGACCGATTATTAATAAACGACGATCAGGATTAATTTCTTTGCAGCTATATAAAACTCTTTCAATAAGAGTAATACCTCCAATTTTTTGAAGGACTTTTGGAATAGAACTTTTCATCCTAGTACCTTTTCCCGCAGCCAATATTGCAATAGCAAGCATGTGATTCTGAGTTTCTTTTGAATTTAAATTACATTAGCCTGATAGAAGCTTCTTCCAACGTTTTCTCCAGGAACTAGTGCTTTGGAATTTATGTATTTTTTGTTCGAGGGTTCTTCGTTGGAGGATTTCTTTAGGGCTCCCATTCCCATAAGGGTCTCTAAATGGTATGGCAGCATTGGTTAGCAAATGTTCTTGTTCCATTCTGCTTAACGGCCGCAAATTTATTGCATTATCAATAATTTCATTATCAAGTTTTGTATTAATTCCTATGGTTCCATTGCTCCATCTCTTTTTATCACAAGGGATTATAGATTTTATAATTAGACCTGCTCTTTTAAGAGTTCCTCTTATAGCGGCAGAACTTGAATAAGTAATTAATCTTCCCTCTGGAGCTAATTTTTGAATCAAAGTGAAGAGAAACTCTTCACTCCAGAGTTGAGGACATTTGGTAGGTGAAAATGCATCGTGAAAGATTAGATCAAAATCTAATGAACTTGGAAGGGCTAAAATTTTCTTTCTTGCATCGCCCCATAGAATTTTCCCATGACTTTTTTCGTGTATCCAATCTCCTGAAAAGTTTATAGATTCAAGTATTTTAATAATAGTAGGACTCCAGCTTTTTCTAAAAACAGGATTATTAATTGCAGTTGCTAAAGGACGTTGATCAATTTCTAGACCCCATAAATTAAGATGTGTTTTTTGTTTAAGGAGTTCTTCTATTAAACATGCAGAGTTGTAACCAAGACCAAAGCAAAGATCTAAAACACGAATTTCGTCTTTTAATACCAATCGATTGATCTCAGCAGGAGAAATGAATTTTTCTTGAGCTTCTTTTCTAGCACCACTAGAGCTATGGAACCACTCATTATAATAGGTGTTATTTAGACTAAGACTTCCATCATTTGTTATACGAGGTATCAACTCTCCTTGGGAAAAGTTATCTTTACCGCTATTAATTTTGTAGTCGATTGAGTTCATTCCAAAAGTCTGGATATGAAACAGCTGCAGCATTACTGCGTAGCATTGTGGAATCACTATTAGCCATGATAGAGGCTATTGCTAGACTCATGGCTATTCGGTGATCAGTTTCACTATCTAAAAGGCAGCCATTTAGCTGATGGCCTCCAAAAATTGTTAAGCCATCCTCATGTTCTTCGATTTTTGCACCCATTCGAGTTAATTGCCTTGATATGACACTTAATCTGTCTGTTTCTTTTACTCTGAGTTCCTTGGCACCCGTGATTTTAGTGACTCCATCACAGAAACATGCTGCGACAGTTAATATAGGGACTTCATCGACAAGTCTTGGCATTATCTCTCCATTCAGAGAAAAGGACTTAAGTTGATTAGAGTATGCAACTTTAATCTCACCAACTGGCTCGCCTGCTACATCATGAACATTTAACAGCTCGACATTTGCATTCATCTGCTTCATGACTTCTAGAATTCCAGTTCTTGTCGGATTTAAACCAACATTTTCTATAGTTATTTCTGAATTAGGAATAATAGAGCCTGCAATTAACCAAAAAGCTGCTGAACTGATATCTCCTGGAACTATTATAGATTGCCCGACTAACTTTGCTCCTGGCCATATTTTGATGTGTCGACTCATTTCTCCACCAACTTCAATGTTCGCACCAAAAGCTTTTAACATTCTTTCACTGTGATCTCTTGAACGAGCCGGTTCAATAACAGATGTTCCTCCCTCTGCCGTAAGCGCTGCAAGTAATATTGCTGATTTAATCTGCGCACTTGCTACAGGAGTTCCAATAACGGCTCCATGTAATTTTTGGCCGGCTACAGATAGTGGAGCTAAATTCCCGTCTGAACGGCCATGGATTTTCCCCCCCATTAATTTCAGAGGATTGCCAACTCTTTTCATCGGACGTTGGCGTAAGGATTTATCACCTGTTAGAACAAAATGCCTATCACTTCTTCCTACGAGCAGCCCTAGCATTAGTCGCATTGTTGTTCCTGAATTTCCACAATCTAAAATTTCTTCTGGTTCGTTTAGCCCATCAAGACCTACCCCTGTTACTTTAACTGTTACACCTTTTTTAATAGGAGTTATGTTGACGCCCATTGCCTTTAGGCAGTTGGCTGTACTTAGGGGATCTTCTGCTGGTAACAATCCTTGGATTGTTGTAATTCCTTCTGCAATTGCACCAAATAACAGGGCTCTATGAGATATTGATTTATCTCCAGGGACCTGAACTTTCCCGCATAGAGAACCTCCATGGCTCAATGTACGTAATTCTTCTTGATTATTTGAATCGCTCAAGGAAGGTTTTTGATCTTATTAATTCTTAGTTTATTAGTTGCTGTGCTTACTTTTTCATTTATGAATTATTCATTAGCTTTTTGGTTAAAAGATCTTCAATTATATAACCGAATAAGGTTGGGTCTACTTGTTTCGTTTCTACGCCCAAAAAACCTAGCTCTTTCATTTTTAAGTCTATTCTATTCTCTAATTCTTCAGATCTAGTCAGAGGTTCTCCCCACTCATGACGTTTTTCTGGTCCAATTTTTCTTGTAGCATCAATTGCTAGCCGACCACCTAATCCAATACTTTCACTAGCAAAATCAAGTGTATCAAAAGGAGTATTCTCCAATATGAATAAATCTCTTTGTGGATCTACTTGGCTGGATATTACCCAGACAACTTGTCGAGGATCTCTTACATTTATAGATGAATCAACTACAATAACGAATTTCGTGTAGGTAAATTGAGGTAATGCACTCCAAAAAGCCATGGCTGCTCTTTTTGCTTGCCCTGGGTATGCTTTGTCTATTGAGATAATTGCGACTTTATAACTTAATGATTCCATCGGAAGAAAGAAATCTACGACCTCAGGAATCTGTTGCTTTAATATCGGAGTGTAAATTCGATTTAATGCGATAGCAAGCATTGCCTCTTCTTTGGGAGGTCTCCCACTAAAAGTTGTTAAGAAAATAGGATTCTTTTTTTGTGTCATACAATGAAATCTAATAAGAGGCGATGTCTCTACACCTCCGTAAAAGCCCATATGATCTCCAAATGGGCCATCTTTCATTTCTTCTCCAGGAGTAATAGTTCCTTCTAAAACTATTTCACTATGACTTGGAACTTGAAGGTCGATAGTCTTGCAACGAGTTAAGCGAACACCTTCACCAGCATATAAACCAGCAAAAAGCCATTCACTAAGTTGAACCGGAATTGGCGTTGCTGCCGCCATCACAAGTAGAGGATGAACTCCAATCGCTACAGCAATCTCAAGTTTTTTACCTAAAGCGGCTGCTTTTCTGAGATGTCTAGCTCCTCCTCGAACACTTAACCAATGAACCGTCATTGTTGTGGCTGATTGGCGTTGAAGTCTATAAACACCTATATTTGAAACTTTGGTTTCAGGATCTTTTGTTATTACGAGTCCTAGAGTAATTACTCCTTCTGCATCCTGAGGCCATGGACGTATTAAAGGAAGTGTATAAAGATTTAAATCTTTTTCTTTAATGATTTTTTGATGACATGGAGGTGTTAGATCTATGTCCGGACGAGCCATTAATAGATCCCACATTACGTTGCCAAACGATTTAATTTCTTTAATTCCTTTTGGAGGTTTAGGTTGTTGTAAGAGTGCTAATTTTTTTCCAATCTCTTCTAATTCTTCTGCATTATTTAAACCCATACTCCAGACAACTCTTTCAAGAGTACCCATAAGGTTTATAGCTACTGGTATCTTTGACCCAATAACATTCTCAAATAACAGAGCAGGACCTCCTGAGCCAAGAACTCGATCGCTAATTCCAGCAAGTTCGATGTCAGGATCAATTGGATCTTTTATTCTCTTTAGTTGATTTCTTTCTTCTAAAAGACATAAGAAGTTCCTCATATCTTTAGAGGAGTATCCTTTAGGAAAAAGTTTCATGAGGATTCTGACAATCTACCAACTTATTAATCACTGTTACTTAATTTAGAACCTTTGGGCAATGAAACTATCTTATTTTCATGTATCTGAGGATGTTCCTGAAACTATTAATCCAGATACAGCAGTAGTTATAGATGTTCTGAGAGCAACAACCACAATTGCATGGGCTTTAGAAAATGGAGCGGATTCAATTAGGACATTTACTGAATTGTCAGAATTAAACCAAGAAGCTTTGAAATGGCCCTCAGAGAAGAGACTTTTATTAGGAGAACGTGGAGGTAAAATAATAGAAGATTTTGATTTGGGGAATTCACCTATTGGTGTTATTCCTGAAATTGTTAAGGGGAAGAGATTATTTATGAGTACTACAAATGGCACTCGTGCTTTAAATCGTGTACGTAATTTTAATACTTTATTTACCCTTTCTTTACCCAATCGTAGTGCGATAGGAAAGAGACTTTTACTAGAGAATCCCCACGAAGTATGTATTTTAGGAAGTGGATGGGAAGGAAGTTTCTCTTTAGAGGATTCTCTAGCGGCAGGTGCCTTGGCGACATTTTTACTGGAAAACCAATCAAATTCTGTGAGAGTAATGAATGATGAGCTCAATTCGGCAATAGCTTTATGGCACTTTTGGAAAAATAATATAGAGGGATGTTTGAGGATTGCAAGCCATGGAAAAAGGCTTAGTGGGCTAGGTAATCATGATGATGATTTTGCATGTTGTGCTGAACTGGATAAGCTCTTAATTGTTCCTACTCAAATAGAACCCGGAGTTATTCGTGCTTATTGATTACTTGAAATTCTTCTATCAGGTTTAATTCAGTGTCTGATTTTTTAGCAGCAGCTTTACAACTCACAAGCACTTCTAATGTTGATGCAAATTTGTCGGCAGCTGAGGAGCAAATAGAATTAGCTGCCAGAAGAGGTTCTGAGCTTGTTGGGTTGCCAGAAAACTTTGCTTTTCTTGGAGATGATCAGAAACGATTAGAGATCTCTTCAAGTCTTGCTGAGAAGTGCAGCAAATTTTTAATAACAATGGCCAGGCGATATCAAGTCGTTTTGCTTGGTGGTGGATTCCCTGTACCAGTTGGAGACGGAGCTCATACTTTAAATAGATCAGAGTTAATTGGGCGAGATGGCCAACTTTTAGCTAGATACGATAAAATCCATCTTTTTGATGTAGATCTTCCTGAGGGGAATACTTATAGGGAATCAGCAACAATATTCTCAGGCAATGAAGCTCCTCCAGTGGTAAACGTCCCTGGATTGTGTCGTGTTGGGTTATCAATTTGTTATGACGTGCGTTTCCCAGAACTTTATAGAAGTTTGATTGATAAAGGAGCAGAATTACTAATGATTCCAGCGGCCTTTACGGCATTTACAGGTAAGGATCATTGGCAAGTCCTTCTTCAAGCAAGAGCAATTGAAAATACTGGATATGTATTAGCTCCTGCTCAAACAGGATTGCATTATGGACGACGCCATAGTCATGGGCATGCAATGGTAATTGATCCTTGGGGAACTGTTCTAGCAGATGCGGGAATAATGCCAGGAGCGGCTATTGCACCTGTAGATAAATCTAGGGTTGATCGTATTAGAGAGCAGATGCCAAGTCTAAAGCATAGAAAAAAGGACCTTTTTTAAATTAATGTTTTTGCCTAAATCGAGTCGATTTGGTTTTGTATTTGTTTTTTTATGGGTCCTTTCTTTTTTTGGAAATGCTTTGCCATCATTTGCTGCAAGTGCTTTGGCTGCTTGGGTTATAAGAAGTGATGGAGTATTGGAACTAAGAACAAAAGCCAGTACTAAATTGAAAGCTTTTTATAAAACTGCGGGTGAAGGCAAAGGAGAACGTGTTTGGATTGATTTTCCAGGTGAACTTGTTCGACCGAGAAAAATTTCGGGTAATGGTCCTGTAAAAGAGGTTCGTCTTGGGAAGCCTTTTAAGGGTTTTACCCGATTAGTCGTTGAATTTGAACCTTCAGTTAATTTAGAGCCTAATAAATTAAAGTTAATAGGAGTTTCACCTACTCGATGGAAGCTTGATTTCAAAGGATTGTCTTCAACCACTTTTTATCGAATTGGTGAAGGGAATCTAATAAGTGGATATAAAAAACGTTCTTTATGGCGCTATAGGAATAACGTTTATAAGAAACTTGACTCATCAGATTTACCGTATGTAAAAAGAGGTTTTTATAAGGTTGTTATTGATCCTGGTCATGGTGGACCTGATCCCGGAGCAGTTGGAATTAGCGGCTTAAGGGAAACTGATGTTGTCCTAGATGTGTCTTTGCAAGTTTCAGAATTTTTATTAGCAAAAGGGGTAAAGGTACTTATGACTCGTGATAATGAAATTGATTTAGATCTTCCCCCAAGAGTTGCAAAAGCCAATAAATATAAGGCAGATGCATTTATAAGTATTCATGCGAATGCTTCAAGAGGTACTAGAAGAGATGTTAATGGACTTGAAACTTATTACTACACTGGATATAAAGGTTTGACGCTTGCTAAAAAGATCCATAAAGAAATAATAAGAGTTTCATACGGAAGTCCAGATAGAGGTGTTAGAAGATCGAGGTTTTTTGTGATTAGACGAACCCATATGCCTGCAGCGCTTGTTGAGATTGGATTTGTAACTGGCCGAATTGATGCTCGTAAATTAAAACAAGCAGGCCATCGTCATAGGCTTGCATATGCAATTGCTAAGGGCATACTAAATTATCTAAAGGAGGCTGGTTGACAATACGTTTAGGTGTTTTTGATAGTGGAATAGGAGGCTTTACAGTTTTGCAAAGAGTAGTAGAGCGTCATGGAGATTTATCTTTTGTTTATTTAGGAGACCTTGCCCGAGTTCCTTATGGTTCTAAAAGTCCTACTGAAATTCGATTAATTGCCAGTGAAGTTATTGAATGGCTTGTTTGTCAGGATTTGTCAGCAGTGTTAGTTGCTTGTAATACTACAAATTCTCTAGCCTTGGATATTGTCGAAAGATTTGCAGAAGTACCAGTATTTGGTCTTATTGAGGCTGCTGCACAAATGATTAATACAAAAAGAGTTGGAGTTTTAGCGACTCCCGCTACTGCTGCTTCGAAGGCTTATACAAGCGAAATATTAAGGGCAAAGCCTGGAATATTTGTTTTAGAGCAACCCTGTCCTGAATTGGTTCAACTTATTGAAGAAGGTCAAATTAATAAAAAAAAGATCATGACAGTTGCAAATAATTATTTAAAGCCCCTTTTAGAAGCTCATGTAAATGAAATAATTCTTGGTTGCAGTCATTATCCTTTAATAGCTTCATTATTGAAAGAATTATTACCTTCGCATGTGCGATTAATAGATCCTGCTCTCGGAATGGCTATGAATCTAGATAGATTATTGGGTGTGGGGAATTCTTCCATGAAAAATTCTTTAACTTTCTCAAATACAAGGTTTTGTGTAACCTCTGATTCAAGTGCTTTTGCGCTTAAAGCAATGTATTGGTTAGAAAATTTTCCTGAAGTGGAGCTTATTTCTCTGCGATCTAAGGCTCGAGTCTTTTAGGATTGTTTAATCGAGGAAATTGATGACCACTGTCACAGACATCTTGGAGCCAGTTGAGCAGGATATAGAGATCCTGTTAAAAGATCTTCGTAGTCTTATAGGAGCAGGTCATCCAATCCTTCAAGCAGCTGCAGAGCATTTGTTTACTGCTGGAGGGAAAAGATTAAGACCTGGAATTGTGCTATTAATTTCGCGAGCAATTTCAATAGATGGAGAACTCTCTGAAAAACATAGAAGACTTGCTGAAATTACTGAGATGATTCATACAGCTTCTTTAGTTCATGATGATGTTGTTGATGAGGCAGCAACTCGTCGTGGTGTTGCTACAGTTCATAGCCGTTTTAATCATCGTGTTGCTGTCTTAGCAGGGGACTTCCTTTTTGCTCAAGCAAGTTGGCATTTAGCAAATTTAGAAAATCTTGAAGTTGTAAAGCTTCTTAGTAGGGTGATTATGGATCTTGCTGAGGGTGAAATAAAACAAGGTCTTAATAGATATGATGCAGACCAATCATTGTCTTCTTATTTAGAAAAAAGTTTTTGTAAAACAGCTTCTTTGATGGCCAATAGTTCAAGAGCTGTTGGAGAGTTAAGTGGTCTAAAGGAAGATGATTTAAATCTTCTTTATTTATTTGGAAAAAAATTAGGATTAGCTTTTCAAGTCGTTGACGATATTCTTGACTTCACTGGAAATGATCAACAACTTGGGAAGCCAGCAGCTAGCGATCTTGCAAGTGGATATTTGACGGCTCCTGTTATATATGCACTTGAAGAAAAACCATCCTTATCAATGTTGATTCAAAGGGAATTCTCTGGTGATGGTGATCTTGAAGAAGCCTTGAATTTAGTTAGAGATTCTAAAGCGATAAAAAGATCAAGAGATTTAGCTGAAGTTTTTGCTAGAGAATCACATGATGCTATTAAATGGCTTCCAGAATCACCTGCCCGCAGAGCATTGTTGGAACTTCCTGAATTTGTTTTAAGTAGACTTTTTTAGAATTTAATTTAATTT
>CETG01058233.1_pt1 | contig 15827 bp, 12 predicted proteins | sample 361471 | NCBI WGS metagenome assembly CETG01 (sample SAMEA2622696, study PRJEB7988) | marine metagenome | isolation source: saline water (ENVO:00002010), including | reverse complement strand
TTTATTGGCCTTCCTTCGTCCAGTTTCGTATCGTCATATTTAAAAGCCCGAACCCACTGGCCCCGCGGAGTGTTTCTTGCGCGTTCAGCGATGGCTTCCTTGATCTCAACAACAGAGCGCAGATCTGCGTTTACTTGGACTAACTCGTTAACACCCCCTGAAGAAGGGTGAGAATGGGCGTCAATAAACCCTGGGGTGACTGTCATTCCCTCTGCATCAATAATCTCAGAACTGGATGAGGCTAGATTTAGAATATCACCAGATGAACCGACTGCTATGAATCGATCATCTCGCACTGCAAATGCTTCGGCTCTTGGCATGTTATCGTCACTCGTTAATACTCGAGCATTCACCACCAAATAATCTGGAGCTGATTTAATGTCAACTGGCTGAGCAGCAGCCAGAGTTGATCGCGTTGGTAATCCGAGCCCTGCTGCAGCGAGAGCTGAACTAGATCCGATAAATTTGCGCCTGGAAAATTTTGCCATTTTTCCTTACCTCAATTTAGATTGTCAGGTCGTCAACGTTTATTTGAAATAATAAGAATTTGAATTGGTCTTCACTATATCGCGCGTATGCTTATAGAGCAAAGTAGTTTCTGCATTTTTGTGATCAATCGGAGTAAAATCCAGAATAAGATACATAGAACATTTGAGCGAATTAGCTCTGCATACTACATTTTTATCAGATTGTGAGGTATGTTGTACGCCTGCTTTAGAGAGTTTCTGGACCTCTGGCGCGGTAAGGCAAAAACCTTTCTAAAGTTAATGAAATTGTGAAAAACTGGATGTACATTTAATTAATCAATATCTCCTCAAGAGGAAACCTGAAGCCATGAACGATTTGGACTTAAGCGCACACTGGATGCCGTTTACTGCAAATCGGCAGTTTAAACAAAATCCGAGATTACTGGTAGCCGGCGAGGGTGTTCACTATACAGATTCCGAAGGAAGGAAGATATTTGATGGATTGTCAGGATTATGGACCTGCGGTGCGGGTCACGGCAGACAGGAGATAAACAAGGCTGTTACTAATCAGCTTAATACGCTTGACTACTCACCTGGTTTTCAGTTTGGCCACCCTTTAAGTTTTGAGCTTGCCAATAAAGTAATAGAATTGACTCCATCTGGTTTAGATAAAGTTTTTTTTACTGATTCCGGTTCGGAGACCATTGACACAGTGTTGAAGATGGCGAGAGGATATTGGCGTAACAAAGGCCAACCGAGTAAAACCAAATTTATTGGCCGTCATAAAGGCTACCACGGTGTAAATTTCGGCGGTTTAGGGGTTGGCGGCATCGGTTTTAATCGCAAATTGTTCGGGCAATCGGTGGAGGCCGACCACATACCGCATACTGTGTTGGAAGAAAACAAATTCAGTAGGGGAATGCCAGCTCATGGAGCTCATCTTGCTGATGAGTTGGAAGAATTAGTACTTCTTCATGATGCTTCCAACATTGCGGCAGTTATAGTAGAGCCGATGTCAGGAACGTCTGGCGTTTTGCCTCCGCCGAAAGGCTATCTCAATCGGTTGCGAAAAATATGTGATGACCATGATATCCTTTTGATATTTGATGAGGTGATAACGGGATTTGGGAGGATGGGCTCATATACTGGTGCCGAGGAGTTTAGCGTTACGCCAGATATGATGACCGTAGCAAAGCAGATTACTAATGGTTCTATTCCGTTAGGCGCGGTGGTGGTAAAATCAGCTATTTATGACGCGTTTATCGAATCAGGTGGTCCCGAGTATATGGTTGAGTTTCCTCACGGGTACACCTATTCTGCGCACCCGGTCGCATGTGCGGCAGGAATCGCAGCGCTTGATTTGCTTGTTAAAGAAAATCTAGTGCAGAGGGTGAAAGAAATGTCCTCAATTTTTGAGGAGGGAATTCATAGCCTTCGCTCAGCGCCTTTCGTCTCAGATATTCGCAATTACGGATTAGCCGGAGGGATTAGCTTGGAGCATTATCCGGGAGAACCCCTGCGTAGACCTTTTGAGCTGGGCGTAAGATGTTTTGAAAAAGGCTACTACGTGCGTTGGGGTGGGGATACGGTGCAGTTAGCTCCACCATTTATTTCCAGCAAAGATAATATTGACAGTCTAATAAATGCAGTTGGAGATTCTCTAAATGAGCTCGCAAAAAGCTGAGGAAAATTCAGAATTCACTAGACCGATACTCGGTCATTTTATCGATGGCAAACTCGTAAATGCTGAAGGCAGAACATCGGAAGTGTTCAACCCGGCAACAGGGCAAGTTACCAAAGCAGTTGCATTAGCTGGCAGAGAGACATATGAAATGGCTTCTTCTGCAGCAAAGCGAGCGTTTCCAGGATGGAGAAATACACCACCACAAAAACGCGTACAGGTTATGTTTGCGTTCAAAAAATTATTGGAAGCTCATGCCGATGAGCTATGTGCAACGATAACGTCAGAACACGGAAAAGTTTTGGATGATGCCCGAGGAGAGTTAGGTCGTGGTATTGAGGTAGTCGAATATGCGTGCGGTATTTCTGAGCTGCTTAAGGGAGAGTTCTCAAAAAATGCAGGCCCTGGCATTGATAGCTGGTCAGAATTCCAACCCCTTGGTGTGGTTGCAGGTATAACACCTTTTAACTTCCCAGTTATGGTGCCGATGTGGATGTTCCCCCTTGCGATTGCCTGCGGAAATACCTTCATTTTAAAACCCTCCGAGCGAGACCCAAGTGCATCTATCCTGATGGCTCAGCTATTGAGCGAGGCCGGCTTACCCGATGGTGTTTTTAACGTAGTCAACGGTGACAAGGAAACAGTCGATCTAATTCTAGAAGACCAGAGTGTCCAAGCAGTCAGTTTTGTTGGGTCGACACCAATTGCGGAAGCGATTTATAGAAAGGGTACAGAGTATGGAAAGAGAGTTCAGGCATTGGGAGGGGCGAAAAATCACGCTATCGTTATGCCCGATGCAGACATTGACAACGCAGTGAATGCTCTCATGGGGGCGGCTTATGGATCATGTGGTGAGCGCTGTATGGCTATTTCCGTCGCGGTCTGCGTTGGAGAAAAGGTAGGTGATCAAGTCGTCAAGAAATTAGAATCTCGAGTTGAAGCTTTGCGTATAGGCCCCGGCGAAGATACTAGCAATGACATGGGCCCACTGATCACACCGGATGCCTACAATCGCATCCACTCTTATGTTGAGAGGGGCCTGGAGCAGGGCGCCGAGCTTATTGTCGATGGGAGGGGGCTCAAAATTGAAGGTAGCGAAGCTGGATTTTTTGTTGGTGGATTTTTATTTGATAAAGTCGAGAAGGAAATGGACATTTATACCGATGAGATCTTTGGGCCTGTTTTGTGTGTGGTTAGGGCAGAAACTTTGGGCGAGGCGATGGAACTCATTAATGAGCATGAGTTTGGTAACGGGACTTGTATTTTTACTCGTGATGGCGAAACCGCAAGGTTCTTCACCGATAATATTCATGTGGGCATGGTTGGAGTAAACGTAGCTTTGCCGGTGCCGGTGGCTAGCCAAAGCTTCGGTGGTTGGAAGCGCTCTTTATTTGGTGATCTTTATGTTTATGGGCCGGATGCGATTCGCTTCTACACAAGGCGCAAGACCATGACACAGCGATGGCCTGCAAGCGATAAGACTGAGAAAGCTAAGTTTGCCTTTCCAAGTGGCGGTTCGTAGATCAAGACGGTGATGTTTTGTATCAGAACCTTCATATCTTGGAAGCATCAAACAAATTAAATTAGAGTCTGTATTTGTAAGGATTACTTTGGTCTGATGATCAAGAGCAAATCGATTTTCAGAGTAATCCTATTGTTGGGATTAGTTTCATATCTGTTGGCCTGCAATTCGATCAAATTACCCTCCACAAGCTCTATCAACAATGTATATTGCGATAATTTTTTAATCTATGAAATGTGCGCTGAAGACACAGACAGTGATGGAATCGTTGAACACGTCTACTTTGCCGATACCTCTGAGGTTTTCCTATACAGGCAAGGTGCAAAAGAAAGTATTCCAGATCGGCTTGATATGCATCGCTGCATTAGAGTAATGGATGAGGAGCTGGTTTCTACGACAAACCGTGTTTTTGGAGTCACGGATGAAACTACTTTTCTTGAAAAGCAGGATATCCGAGGAGCAATGATGATAAAGTACTTCGCGTACTTACCCGAAATTACAGCTTGCAACCTGCGAGCTGAGCAGAAGGAAAATAATTAGCTTTTTGCTAAACATCTGCGTCCAGTCAACTCATTTTTCAGTACCTATAATAATTCTTGGCCGTCTCCCTTGTTGTTACTTGTTGTTCACAACGCTTGCAAAATGTCACATTTGGCACTGAAGTGATTGCGTATAATTTAATGCCAGCTTTAACTCCAACTTTTTTAGCCTTTCCCCAATTGAGCAAAGGCTCTGAGGTGGTATATTTTGAAATTCATGGCTAGCAGTTCTGATTTTGATTTGGAAGTAAGTGCTTCTCTAAAAATATACTACCAATTACTGGTTCTAATTTTACTTTCTATAATTGGGGTTAACGGATATAGCCAAGATAACGTTGGAGATGATTCCACCATCTTATACCCATTCTCTTATTTCACTCAATTTGCACCGCGCACCGCATTGGATATGCTTAATCGTATACCTGGTATGACTATGAATGGGTCGAGCCGTCGAGGCTCATCAAACAGCGGTCGGAATAGTGGCGGAAGTTTTACGAACGTAAGTCGTGGAGGGCGAGGTCTGGGTGCCGGAAATAATGGAGTTCAAATTTTAATCAATGGTAAACGGACCGCTGGTAAAAATAACGATACGCAGGCTCAGTTGCGCAGAATTGATGCTGATCAGGTAGATTATATAGAAATTATCAGAGGGACATCCGGCGAACTGGATGTGAGAGGCAGCACGCAAATTGCCAACATAGTCTTATTTAATGAGGTTTCGAATACAACGATTAATTATCAGGCCAGTACTGACTATTACGCGGACCACACGTCCAAGCCCGGAGGTTCAATATCATATGCTGGACAAGCGGGTGACCTAAATATGATTATTAGTGCTTCAGCAGTGCCAGGTTATCGCTTTACAGAAATGAGGGAAAAAAGTATTTTGCCTGGTGAAATTCCAAATGATTTTATTGGTCAGACTCAAATAGTAGACAACGCTACTTACACACTCTCTACCAATTTAGATTACCAGTTTAGCGCTAAAAGTAGCGCTCGCTTTAACGCCCTGCTTGCCGAGGATGACAATCCTACTGAAGTCGATCGTTTGACGGTTGATCTGAAAGGCGAAGGTTTTAAACATAGTTTGGAGAGAGAGAATAACCCGGCGACTAATACGAACTGGGAAGTTGGGGGAGACTATGAATTCCGTCGGAATAACGGGGACAGATTCAAAGTTTTAGGGATAGCTAACAAGAATGATACAACCAACACCCGACAAAGATGGGATGTTTTCGAGGATTTTACAGAGCAAAAGAATTTGTTTTTGGATACTGCGAGCACTTTAGAAGAACGTATCGTTCGGGGTTCATATACCACTGATTTACTCAGTGGGCAGAGTGTTGAATTCGGCGCAGAGAGATCACAAACGGTTCTAGACTCAAAGTTGGCTCTTGAAGTGCTCTCTATATCGAGCCCCGGACAGGATGCGTACGGGGGTTTAACGCCAGTTAGCATACCAAATGCAAATACAAAGGTAGAAGAGATACGCTATGAACCTTTTGCTATTCATAACTGGCGAATAAATCCTCGCATGTCATTGGAAACGTCTTTTGTATATGAGGCCTCAGAAATTACTTTGAGTGGTGATGTTAGCAACAGTCGTACTTTTAATTTTTTTAAGCCAAAAGTTGACTATCGATTTGATATCACACCGCAACTTCAGTTGCGTGTGATGATTGAGAAATTTGTCCGCCAACTAAGCTTTATGGATTTTGTTGCAATCAACGATCAGACCGATGAAGATTCTGATACCTTGCCAGGTAATTCAAATCTCCGACCAGATTATTGGTGGAATTATAACTTCTTAGCCGAATATAGATTGCCTGATGATCAGGGAGTGGTTAGCGCTAACTTTTACCATCATCGACACAAAGACTTCCTTCAACGTATTGATATATCGAATGGTCCTGATGAAATACGTTCCGCAGCTGGGAATATTGGAACAGGTGATATGTATGTTTTTGAGGTGAAAGGTAGTATAAGACTTAAGCGTTTAGGCATGCCAAATGTCTTGTTTACAACTACTGCGAATGTCCGAGACTCTTGGGTCAAAGATTCATTTATAGATATCACGAGGCGTTTCAATAATTACCATAGAGGTGAATTTAATTGGAGTATTAGACACGATATTCCAAATTTGCGAATGAATTATGGTATTGAAATGCGTAATCGCATTGACGGTGGCACAAAGCGATGGGACATAGAGGATATAGAAGAGGACCATGCCGATCCTTACTTCGAGGGCTTCATCGAAATAATTGCATTTGATGACCTAACTTTTCGATTAAATGCTCGTAATTTGACAGATGTTGAAGTATGCCGGGACCGTATTCGATACGAGGGTCATATAGTCAACAATATCTTAGAAGAAGTTGAATATATGTGCCGCGGTTTTGGGCGAACTTTCTCTCTTCAAGTGACCGGTACCTTTTAAGGGCCGCAAACTAATTCATTTCTAACATCCTTTTTAGCTATTAAATGAGGAATTAACTCTCAACTAATTGCTTTATAACTCGAATTTAACTTGAAAAAATATCCTACTCGCGTAGTTTGTGAGGTAAGCACTGCCAGTTGATTCTAAAAATTACATACGGGGCTTGGCTAATATGCATTCAAAGAAATTATTTGTCGTTTACTTGGCTTTGGGTCTATTGATTTCCTGGCCCAACCTGAATGCTCAGCTTGCTGGTCGATCTCTGACGGAACACGGGCATCCAGATTTTCAGGGTACCTATACTTACCGAACAATCACACCTCTTAATCGGCCTGCTGAGCTAGCGCAGAAGCGAGTGCTATCCGAAACTGAGGCCGCTGAATGGGAAGCATACGAGAACCGCCGCCAGAATCGAGATCTGATCATTGATTCTGTGGGTGGCGCAGGCTACCCGCCGGGAGTGATCTCCTATAATGAGTTTTGGTATGAGCGCGGAAAAGAAACTATTGCGGATAGGCGAACTTCTCTAATCTATGACCCACCAGATGGGAGAATGCCAGCGCTCAACGATGAGGGGCGTGAAAGGGCCAGAGTCCGGGCAGAGAATAGGCGATTGAGCATCGGACCGGAGGGTCGAACCCTTGCGGATCGGTGTTTGATGAGCGGAGGCGCTGGACCTCCACTAGTTCCTGGAGCATACAACAACAATATCCAGATTGTTCAAACCAAAGATCACATCATGATTCTGAGCGAGATGATACACAGGGCTCGTATAATTCGTATCAATGACTCCCATCAAACCGAGCATGTCAAGTGGGATGGGGATTCGATAGCGAGATTTGAGGGAGATACTCTAGTCATTAATACGCGCCATTTTTACTATCACGACAACGGTCGTGGCTCTTCCGACCAAATGATTCTTGAGGAACGGATCAAGCGTATCGATGAAAATACACTTGACTACGATTTCACTATTGAGGATCCAATGTCTTGGGATGACTCGTGGTCAGCACGTTTTCCTCTTCGTCGAATTGAGGACCCAATTTATGAGTATGCTTGTCACGAAGGTAATCACGGTATGGTTGGTATACTTGCCGGGTGGCGCAGGTATGAGGCAATGGGGATGAACGGCGACGGAACCGCCAAAGTAAGTGATAATTGACAGAAAGGAAATTAAAATGAAAAAACATAAAAAACTAGTTGCAAGATTACTATCAACTATTTTTACTTTTTGTTTCTATGTTTCTGCGCAGGGACAAGCGCTACCTGGACCTGACCCGCTTCAAATGGAGGATGCTCCAGATTTGGGTTATTACGCTGTTCCACATGGAATGAAGATACCTCTCGATGTGGAGTTGGGTGCTGCATCAAGTGTGGTATGGACCAAAGAGAATCATCTAATTCTGTTCAATCGGGGGCCTAATCCCTTAATGGAGTTCGATCCCCGGGGCCGTTTACTTAAAACTTGGGGCCAAGGAGACTACATTCGGCCTCACGGTATGAGGCTTGATCCTGGCGGGAACATTTGGACTACCGATGTTAATGGACACACAGTTCGAAAAATGAATCTCGATGGCCAGGTGTTGTTAACCATCGGTGAGATGGGTAAGGCAGGAGAGCCAGAGGAAGGATTATTAAACGAGCCCACTGATTTGACAATAAATGATGAAGGTGAAGTATTTATTTTAGTTGGTCATGGTCGCGGTACTCCGCAATTAATAAAATTCGACCGTATGGGGCGCTTTATGAAAAAGTGGGGCGGACCCGGCACTGGTCCAGGGCAGTTTGATACACCGCATTCAATTGTTGTCGACGAGGGTGGATTGATCTACGTCGCCGATCGTCAGAATAGGCGCATTCAAATTTTTGACGATGAGGGGACATATTTAAAAGAGTGGCATTATAAAGGCCTACCCTGTGGCTTACACTTTGACAGTGAAGGGACTCTATGGATGGTGAGTGGCTTCGCGGGGGAGATCCTAAAATTAGACAACCAAGGGAAAGTTGTGGGCGCGACGGGAGAGCCTGGGAAAAAGATAGGTGAGTTTGGTGAGGCTCATTATATGACTCTGGCGCCAGGAGATGTCATCTATGTGGCTGACACGATCAAGCCCGATTTGCATAAGTTCATTGAGAATCCGATTCAGTCTGCGGTTTACAAGAAGCGCTAGTTTTTCCTCGAGACTCAAGCTTGTGTCAGGCAAGGAGCTTTCTTTTTTGCTGCTTCTCTCTGGGACATTGAGAGGAGAGATTCCAGATTTAAATGATGGCATTTACTCCAAAGCGCAAGCTGAGGGTGGGGCTGAACTATACGCCACCTACTGTGCTCACTGTCATCTGCCTGGCTTTTATGCCAATTTGGAGACCACATGGGATGGTATGAGTGTTCTTGATTTTTATTACAAGATAAGTGGCTCAATGCCAGCAGACAGGCCTCGCACATTAACTCAGTCGCAGTACCTAAAGATTGTTGCATGGATATTAGCGGTCAATGGATTTCCAAGTGGAAATAACTCAATGCTTTTAAACAACAAACTTGGACTCATTAAATTTAAGTTTGGCAGTATATAGCACCGCGTATTGACAACTTAACAGATGGTTTTCAGTTCGTTTTTGGGAGGCGTTTCCAGATTTGAGCAAGTTAAAGATAAACTCCAACAGTCAGCATAACACGCTCGCTAGGATCTTTGGGATGTTTTTCTTGAATTGAAAAAAACCCTTTTGACAATATTGCATGGAGATATGATCCTCATGCCTAAATAAGTAGCTATACTCAACTGAAGTTTTGGACTTTAACCGTTCTAAGAACGTTAAATTTTCCCCGACAAAGGGGTAAACGATGTCGAACGTGTTGATGGAACTTATGGTTGATTCTAGATCGGACGAGAGTATTGTCGAATTTGGAAAAAATTTACAAAATTGTTCTACTAGGTCCTTCTTATATTCTATTATTGAGCTACTTAATCTAATGTGTCTAGCATCATTGGGTAAAGCTGCCACAAAAATATTTTTATAGCTATTATAGAGTTTTTCTCGACCACAGAAATTAAGGTCGTTTTCAAAAATTAGTAAGTTTTCGTGCTGTTTTTTTTCATTAGTCGCAGGAATTTTTCTTGTGATAGGATAATCCTTGTATTCAAGTTCGAGTTTAGGATTTTCATTAATAAGGCTTTCTTTAAATCGACCTTTAGTATACGTTTCAATATTGTAACTGCTAGCTTTGTATCGTTTGCCCTTTGTTTGTAGGCCAGCTACCCAACGCCAACTTAGCGTATTTGATGCTGCATCTCCGTCCGCCAGATGCTCAAGGAAAAATCGAGCTCCAAGTTGCCAGGGTAATTCGAGCGTAAAGATCCAAATGCTCGCAAACCACATTCTCGCATGGTTGTGAAGATAATTAGTTTCTCGTAGTTCCCTCACCCAGCTATCGAAGCACTTTATTCCGGTGTTGCCTTTGAGCGCTGCTTCCAAATCGATACTATTGTCACTAGTTGGTAAATCGATAAAATCAGTCCACACTTCTGGGCGCATTTCGAGCCAGCCTTTCCAATAAACTCTCCAGAATATTTCCTGAATGAATTTTTCGACTTTGTGATATTTGTGTCTATGAAGGACGTTGCGGATCAACTCATATTCACTAACGATCCTATGAGAGACATATTTTGATAATTTCGAGACATTTTGATTTTCAGAGTACCCAAAGTCGAAATTTCTTTTGTTTGAGTATTCAAGAATTGGCCCTTCGAAAAAGGCGTGAGCCACTTTTAAGGCCTTATCCTTGTGTGTCTGTCTGGCAGTCGATGTGTTTTTCATGGGGTGGGAACTCAAATAATGCCCCAATAAAGAATGTCTACACCCTACAAGCGGGAGATCGCAGGTTTTTCGGAGAATTGACGGGTGGGGTGTGAAGCGGGGGACACCTAAGGCACCCCCCGATCCGCAATCATTTTAGCTTTGACTGTCTTGCTTAGCTGCAGCCCATATCGCGAGGCCAAAAGCTGTTTTGTTTATCAAGTCAGCCAGATTATAAATCAAGTTCAGTGAGTCATTATCGACGCCACCTGCCATGTATCCGAGGAAGTACCCAATCGGATAGATCGCCCATCCCACTGTCACAATAAGCCGCAGTGTTTTGAAAGCGCTCTGACTTGCTGCATTACCTGAACTTTCGGAGACTTGGTTAGCCTCTCCGGCAAAAATGAGATAAATGATGTAAATCCACCCGGCCATCCCTACGACGAATCCAATTGTCGGACTGATCACAGCCGTCTCGCCAAGATAACCCCCTAGGAGCATTACTATTGATGCCCCAAGAAGCTGCCAAAAAAGTCCGGTGCGGACTGCAGTCACAGCGGCTAGAATCAAATAAAATTCAACAATTTGCAGTGGTACAGTTATCAGCCAGTCGATGTAACGATAGACAGTCGGCGAATCTCCTGTGGAAACCCACACTCCCCGCATGTAGAGATAGTGCCAAAAAGCGACACCAGTGACTAGGCCCGCAACCGTAAGCGACGTACGCCATTTGACGGCCATGTCTCCACGCTCGGCGAAAAAGAAGACGGTAGACGCCAGCATTATCGCTGTGGCTAGCCAGAAAGATATGCCAACGAAATCGTTGGTGGCGAGGACGACGCCTCCACCAGCATCTGCTGCTTGCGCCACTCCGCTAGATAATGCGAAGAATATTAGAGATGCACTCAAAAGGTTTTTTAATTTCAACATTTTATTCTCTCTCGAAAACTTAATTAGAATTGTTACTTATAATGCTTACACTTTCACTTTGATTGGATAATCATTTATGCGATTAACGAGAATGACTATCATTCTCATCAATGATTGCATAAAATCCTATCTCATGAAACGATTTTTTAAATTTTTGCGATCACATTTCTAGAAATATTTTTTAGCCATTTTCTCTAGGATGAACTTTAACCTCACTTTATGCGTTAAAAAGACCATGACAAGCTCACATCGTATGCGAAATCAAAATATCGTGGAGCTTCGCCGGAATGATAACGCCGGTGAAAGCTCTAAGTTTTGCTTAAGTGGCGACACGCTAGACCGCTTCAAAGGCCTTCACGATCAGTGCGAGACTTCCTTAAGTAACGCTCTGACCGAAGCATACTTATTTCACTTCGCCGCACCTGGCAAAATGCTTCGAGCTCAATTGGCTATCCAGTCTGCTCGGGTGCATTCGGCAAATGCAGCCGACGCTGATCGCTGGGGATTTGCCGTCGAACTGATACACAATGCGTCGTTAATTCACGATGATATCTGCGATTCCGACCTTTATCGCCGCGGGCGGCAATCCGTTATGGCAAAATTCGGGCATCAAACAGCGCTGTGTCTGGGTGACGCGCTAATCGCCCACGCCTTTGGATTACTTTCTCGAGAGAGTATCCCCAGGGCTCTGATAGCTAAGCTAGCTTCAATGGTCCGAGAGTGTTCGGGCGGGCAAGCCCAAGAATTTGACACCCGAGGCTACCCCGACTGGTCTAGATATTGTGAAATAGCTGGTGGCAAAACCGCAAGCCTCCTAGCAGGTGCTGTGGAAGGGGGAGCACTTTTTGACCCTGCGGTAAGCGAGAACCACGTGCTTTCAAAATGTTGCTACCAGATGGCATTAGCCTATCAAATGCTCAATGATTGCCGAAACATACTGAGTTCGGTTCGATCTAGAACTCCTTCTTCTGACTTTTTGAGAGCTCGACCAAATGCTTTAATAGTACTTTTCAGAGATTCTTTTAGTGATGAAGAGCGGAACGAATTCGATGTTTCTCTTCGCAAACACGCCAAAACAAATTTCAGTACACAGGCAGAAGGTTCGTGGTGGGAGAGACTTGTTACCTCGAATATTCCTCAGATTGTGGAAGAAAGGATAACTTCGATCATGAAAGAAACTCAATCTGACTACGAGCAGTTGCCTCCCGTAATGCAACAAATAATCTCCCCTCTTATGGCCCATACAATAGATGCAGTGGCAGAGCAAAACATGGCCTTGAGCGGTCAGCTAACGGATTACGCGAAAAAGCAGAATGGTTAACAGCCAGGGGAATTGCCCGCTACCCGCGGATGGGCAGCTGATAGACAAGCATTTTGTCGTTGTGGGTAGTGGTTTTGGTGGATTAGCCATGGCAATACGACTAAGAGCTCTTGGTGCAAGCGTAACACTCGTTGAAAGACTTCCAAATTTAGGCGGGAGAGCTCAAGTTTTCAAACGGAACGGCTTCGTTCACGACGCCGGACCTACAGTTATAACCGCCCCATTTTTGTTTGATGAACTTTTCGGTCTCTTTGGTAAAGATCGGAGGGAGTATTGTGATCTAATCCCTCTGTCCATCTGGTACGATTTTGTCTTTGAGGATGGATCTAAATTTAGCTATACGGGAGATTTAGAGCATACCTTTGACCAAATTAGGCAATTTGAACCAAGGGATGCGAAGGGCTACAAACGCTTACTGGATCTATCAGAATCGATTTTTAGAGTTGGATTCGAGCAACTATCGGATCAACCGTTCACTAGATTTTGGACGATGTTGAAGCAGGTGCCCGCACTACTCAAGCTTCAGAGCTACCGAACGGTTTATGGCCTAGTATCGAAATATATATCCAACGAAAAATTACGAAAGGTTTTTTCTATTCATCCACTTCTGGTGGGAGGTAATCCTTTTACAACTACTTCTATTTATACTCTTATCCATTTTTTAGAAAGAAAGTGGGGGATACATTTTGCTCGGGGAGGGACTGGTGCGCTTGTTAAGTCACTCGAAAAATTAATGATCGAGGAAGGCGTTACAATCGAAACAAATTTTGACGTAACGAAAATAGCAATCAATCCTCAGACGAAAAGGGTGACTGGCCTAACAAATGCTGATGGTCGGGAAATTTTTTGCGATGGATTAGTCTTCAATGGTGATCCCCCCTATGCTTATGAAAACCTTCTACCCAGTGGCCTGAAGCGTCAGAGATTAAGGAGGCCGGACTCGAGTACTAAGTTTTCAATGGGGTTGTTCGTTCTTTTTTTTGGAACTAAACATGTCTATGACGAAGTCTCCCACCATACTATATGGCTGGGAAGGAGACATAAAGAACTCCTAAAAGATATTTTTGATGTTAGATGTTTGGCAGATGATTTCTCGTTGTATGTGCACAGACCAACGGCGACTGATAAATCTTTCGCGCCAGAGGGGTGTGATAGCTTTTATGTGCTTTGTCCTGTCCCTAATCTACAGTTAAATACAGACTGGGATAATGAGGGTTATGCATTGCGGGATCGAATTGTTGTTGCACTGGAAAAGACTATTTTACCCGATCTTAACAGATACATAACTGATGATTTCTGGATGAGTCCAAAAGACTTCCATCGTGATTACAAAAGCGTTTGGGGCGCCGGTTTTTCCATTGCGCCCATTCTTTCTCAGTCAGCATACTTCCGTTACCATAATAGAGATCCAGAGGTTAATAATCTTTTTTTTGTTGGGGCAGGCACGCATCCTGGTGCAGGAGTGCCAGGTGTATTATCATCAGCGAAAGTTACCGAAAAGTTGATTTTAGAATCGACTAGATAAGCACTATGACGTCGGATGCAGAGATAGACAATCGTTCAAAGGCAATTCTGTTTCAAAATGGAAAGTCATTTTGGTTTGTTTCGCGATTTTTGAGCAAAAAATTTTCTCGAGACGCGGTAAGATTATACGCATTTTGCAGAATGTTGGACGACTGGGCTGATAGTGGTGACCATTCCGGCCCCAAGAAGCTCGACCATTTAATAGAGTTTTTTAATAGTTCTTCACGAATAGAAAATGATTTCAAAGATCGCGTTTCATCAATCAAAACCTTTTCTGAAGAAGAAAAAAAATTGACATTCGAATTCCTGAGACTTGGACTATCCCGTCATATTCTCCTGCAACTTCTAAAAGGTTTACAAAGGGATACCGAACGTGCATTAGTTGAAGAAAAGTCAGAGCTTATTGTGTATGCCTATCGTGTTGCGGGCACCGTAGGTCTATTTATGGCACATATACTCGGAGCAGAGAGTAAAAAGGCAAAGTATCATGCTGTAGATCTTGGGATAGCAATGCAACTAACGAATGTTTGCAGAGACGTTTTAGAGGACGCACGGATGGGTAGGAGGTATTTACCCAGCAGTTTTCCTCCTAAAGATATTGTGGAGGCTGATTTAAAAACACGGGGGGCCATTGCAGATTGTATCCGTGAAACGCTCATTATTGCAGATCGCTATTACGAGTCAGGGGTTCAAGGAATTCACTACCTCCCAAGGCGGTGCAGGTTCGCTGTCTATATGATGGCAAAGATCTATCAGCACATCGGTGTCCTAATTTTGAGTAGTGGAGTTGCCTGGTGGGAAGAGCGTGTCTACGTACCTTTTTATAAAAAGATCTTTCTGACTCTTTCCGCCCTACCAAAAGTCCTCATCTATCTGATTAGTAGTAATGCACGAGAAGAAGAGAGAAAGGAGCATGACGCACAGTTGCATGAAGTCTTGCTTGGGCTGCCAGGCGTTGATAAATGACTATTTCTAGGGACGATTCAATTGGTATCGTAGGAGCTGGAGTATCCGGCTTGTTGCTTGCCAATCAACTAATTGCGAGAGGATACGAAGTAACTCTTTTCGGTGAAAAAGACATCAGAAATCAGGTATTAGGTAGCTGGCGAAATACAGCTACACCGTCGCCTCAAAAGCATCATGTGTTGGGTCGTTGGCATTCGTGGGAATTCAAATTTAATAACAAAAAATTCTTACAAAAAGGTGCCAAGTACCATTATGAAGTCATTGACGGAAAAGCAATGAAATTGGATATTGAGAATAGCCTCCAAAGGAAATCAAACTGCACAAGAATAATCGAAAATATTGCTGCTATAAACCGTCAGGATAGAGGTCACGAGGTCAGCTTTGAATCGGAGAGACAAAACGTTCTGGTAGATTTTTTGGTTGATACTCGTCCACCAATCAGAGCGATTTCATGCTGTGTTCAGCAATTTATTGGACTTTATGTAAATATAGCTCCGAGCGAGATTGGGTTGGACAAGCCTTTGATCATGGATTACGGATCATATGGGACGGAGAAAGATAATGCGGCATTTATATATGCGCTTCCTTTATCTAATGGTCGAGTCCTCATTGAGGCAACAACATTTGATGTTAAAGTCAGAAATG
>CETG01009574.1_pt1 | contig 15846 bp, 12 predicted proteins | sample 361471 | NCBI WGS metagenome assembly CETG01 (sample SAMEA2622696, study PRJEB7988) | marine metagenome | isolation source: saline water (ENVO:00002010), including | reverse complement strand
TTTTTTTGTAAATTGAGTCTATTGCTTCAGGATCATACTCAAGTAGTCCTGAGGCCTCAATAAAGTCACTTAATTCACGAGCCATTTCATTATGGCAATGTTCTTACTTACTTCTAGTTCATTTTGGGGCTTGTTTGCGTCTTTTTGACTACTTTGAATTTATGCTAATTAGTTTACGTTTTCAAAACATAGCTCTATTTGGGGATCTAGAGATTGATTTCCAGAAGGGATTTACAGCCTTTACAGGACAAACGGGTTCAGGTAAATCAATATTTTTTGATACTTTGAATGCACTTTTAGCTAAGAAAAATAATCTTTTTGATAATAGACTTATTGCTAATGGTTCATCTTTTTCATCAATCGAAGGTGTGTTTACAATCTCCAACTTTTTAAAAGATTGGTTAATAAATCAAGAGTTAGACAATGAAGATGATTTAATTATTACTAGAGAATGGCGATTAAAAGATAATAAATATAAATCTAGATTTAGAGTTAATGGAGTATTGGTTAATAGAGATCAAATTTTATATCTAAGAAAAATACTATTGGATTTTACTTTGCAAGGAGAGGCTCATATTCTGAATGATCCTTTAAAGCAATTATATTTATTAGATAATTTGTTGATTAGTAAAAATAAAGATCTCATTTCTAGAGTAAGAAAACAATGGAAGATTTGGTCTGATTGTAATTCTAAATTGAAAGAAGTTAAAGATAAAAAAAATATATTAGAACAAGAATTTCAAAATATGCAATATATATATGATGATTTAGAAAAACTGGAATTAGAGGATGCAACTGAAGATATTAAATTAGAAATTGATCAGAATCGTTTAGCAAATATATTAAGATTGCAAGAAGGAATTAAATCTATATTAATTCATTTGATTGATAGTAGAGATGAATTCCCTACACTTGTAGATCATGCCGATTTTTGTATAACTCAGCTAAAAGCTTTAACTAAACTAGATTCTAGTCTTCAATCCTTATCAGATAATTTTTCTACAATAATAAATAATATTTATGATTTAATTTACCAGATTAAAGATTATGAAAAGACATTGGATACAGAGCCTTCTTCATTAAATGATTTACAAGTGAGACTTTCTGTTCTTAAACGATATCAACAAAAGTATCAGAAGAGCTTGCCCGAGCTTATTGAATATAAAAACCAAGTCTGTAACTATTTGGCTTCTCAATCTGTATCAAATAATATAGATGAATATATTGCTTTAGAAAAAAAGCAACGAATTAGTAGAGATAATTTAAATCAAGAACTTTCTGATTTAAGAAAAATCACTGCTTTAGAGTTTGAACATAAACTAATATTAAGCCTAAAAGAATTAGGCATTCCTAATGTTCGTTTTAAAGTTGTATTTGAGGAATGCGATGCTAATGATAGTGGAAAAGATAGAGTAATTTTTTTATTTTCTGCCAATCCAGGCATTCCGTTATGCAACCTCTCGGAAATTGCCTCTGGAGGAGAAAAGTCAAGGTTGCTTTTGGCCATCAAGGCGATTTTTTCCTCTTTTGATCAAAAAAATTTATTGGTATTTGATGAAATTGATTCAGGAGTGAGTGGATCAGTGAGTACTTATGTAGCTAAATTATTAAGCAAATTGTCCCTTAAACGTCAGGTCTTCTGCGTAACTCATCAACCTTTAATTGCAGCATTTGCTGATAATCATTTTGCTTTTCAAAAACAAGTCATTGAGGGGAAAACATTATCTAGAGTATTTCATTTAAAGGAAAAAGCAGCTAGGCAGAAGGAATTGGCTTGCTTGGCTGGTGGAGAGGTAGTTGAAGCTAATGCTTATGCGGCGAGCTTGCTGGAACATAAAGCTGCATGAAGAGCATGTTTTTTTATAGAATTAAACATTAATAATTTTCCCTAATGGGAATCTCCCAATCCAACTCAAAAGATCAGAAGTTAAATAATGGGTCTTCTAAGGAAGAAGTCATAACTATCCGTGGTGCAAGGCAGCATAATTTAAAAAATGTTGATCTTTCAATTCCAAGAAATAAATTGGTGGTTTTTACTGGGGTAAGTGGAAGTGGAAAAAGCTCTCTCGCTTTCGATACTATTTTTGCTGAAGGACAAAGAAGATATGTTGAAAGTTTATCTGCTTATGCAAGACAATTTTTAGGTCAGGTAGATAAACCTGACGTTGATTCTATAGAAGGTTTATCGCCAGCTATTTCTATTGATCAAAAATCGACAAGTCATAACCCTCGTTCCACAGTTGGAACTGTTACTGAAATTCAAGATTATTTTCGTTTACTTTTTGGGAGAGCTGGAGAACCACATTGTCCGGAATGTTCTAGACCCATTAAGCCTCAAAGTATTGATGAAATGGTTGATCAAATTAAGACACTTCCCGAAGGTACACGTTATCAATTACTTGCTCCAGTTGTTCGAGGCAAAAAAGGTACACATTCAAAATTACTATCTGGTCTTGCTGCAGAAGGATTTGTTCGCGTTAGAGTTAACAAAGAAGTTAGAGAATTGTCAGATAATATTGAGTTGGATAAAAATAATATACATTCTATCGAGGTGGTGGTTGATAGATTAATTGCAAGAGAAGGAGTACAGGAGAGATTAACTGATTCATTAAGCACTACTTTGAAACGAGGGGATGGATTGGCAATAGTTGAAGTTGTACCAAAAAAGAATGAAGAGCTTCCTAAAAATATAGAAAGAGAAAGGTTATATTCAGAAAATTTTGCCTGTCCTGTTCATGGAGCTGTTATTGACGAGTTATCTCCAAGATTGTTTTCATTTAACAGTCCTTATGGAGCGTGTCCAGATTGCCATGGTCTTGGTCATTTAAAAAAATTCACTTGTGAAAGAGTAATACCTGATCCCTCTTTGCCTGTATATGCTGCTGTTGCTCCATGGAGTGATAAAGATAATTCGTATTATTTTTCATTGTTATTTTCTGTAGGTGAAGCGTTTGGCTTCGAGATCAAAACACCATGGAAAGATTTAAAAGAAGATCAAAAAAATATTTTGTTGAATGGAAGTAAAGAACCTATCTTGATAAAAGTTGATAGTAGATATAAACAAGATTCTGGTTTTAAAAGGCCTTTCGAAGGGATCTTGCCAATTTTAGAAAGACAACTGCAAGATGCAAATGGGGAATCTGTGCGCCAAAAATTAGAAAAATATCTTGAATTAGTACCATGTGCAACTTGTCACGGAAAGAGATTACGTCCTGAAGCTCTTGCAGTCAAAATTGGTCCTTATTCAATTACAGATTTAACATCTTCAAGTATTTCTACAACACTTATTAATGTTGAAGAATTAATGGGTGTAGATAAATCTAAAAATACTGAGCAATTACTATCAAATAAACAACAAAAAATTGGTGAACTTGTTTTAAAAGAAATTAGATTGCGTTTGCAATTTCTTTTGGATGTTGGACTAGATTATTTAACTTTAGATAGACCTGCAATGACCCTCTCAGGAGGGGAAGCTCAGAGAATTAGACTTGCAACACAAATAGGTGCAGGCTTGACAGGTGTTCTTTATGTTTTAGACGAACCTAGTATTGGACTACATCAAAGAGATAATGACAGATTATTATCTACTTTAAAAAAATTACGGGATCTTGGAAATACTTTAGTTGTAGTTGAACATGATGAAGATACTATACGATCAGCAGATTATTTAGTTGATATTGGTCCAGGGGCTGGTGTTCATGGAGGTGAAATTATTGCTGAAGGCTCTCTTGATAGCTTGTTAAAGGCAAAGAAATCACTTACAGGAGATTATCTTAGTGGTCGCTCATCTATTCCAACTCCCAAGAAAAGAAGAGATTCAGTACAACGAAAATTGCGTTTGATAGAATGTAATAAAAATAATTTGAAAAACCTCTCAATAGACTTTCCTCTAGGAAGATTAGTTGCAGTTACTGGTGTTAGTGGAAGCGGAAAAAGCACTTTGATTAATGAATTACTTCATCCTGCTTTAAATCATTCTTTAGGATTAAAAGTTCCTTTTCCTAAAGGTTTAAAAGAGCTTAAAGGTATTAAATCTATAGATAAAGTTATTGTTATTGATCAGTCTCCTATTGGAAGAACACCTAGATCTAATACGGCTACATATACAGGGGCATTTGATCCAATACGTCAAATCTTTGCTGCTTCTGTAGAAGCTAAAGCTAGAGGATACCAAGCTGGACAATTTAGTTTTAATGTAAAAGGAGGAAGATGTGAGGCCTGTCGTGGTCAAGGAGTAAATGTTATAGAAATGAATTTTTTGCCAGATGTATATGTTCAATGTGATATTTGCAAAGGAGCTAGGTTTAACCGTGAGACATTGCAAGTTAAATATAAAAATTATTCTATTTCAGATGTTTTAGAAATGACTGTTGAACAAGCTGTTGATATTTTTGCTGCAATTCCACAAGCAGCAGATAGGTTAAGAACATTATTAGATGTTGGTCTTGGTTATATCAAGCTCGGCCAACCTGCACCTACATTATCTGGTGGAGAAGCTCAAAGAGTAAAACTTGCGACTGAATTGTCTAGACGTGCAACTGGAAAAACACTTTACTTAATTGATGAACCAACAACTGGTTTAAGTTTCTATGATGTTCATAAGTTGATGGATGTCATCCAAAGATTGGTTGATAAAGGAAATTCAATTATCGTGATTGAACACAATTTGGATGTTATTAGATGCGCAGATTGGATTATAGATATGGGTCCAGAAGGAGGTAATCGTGGTGGTGAAATAATCGTAACTGGAACTCCAGAGGAAGTTGCTTCAAATGCAAAAAGCCACACTGGAAATTATTTAAAAAATGTTTTGAAATTGCATCCTCCTAATTAACACGCATTTGAATAGGATTTTGTACATATTTCGTAATCTTTAACAGGTTTGAATATTTATAAAATTTTTAAATAACAGTAAAAAGCCAGCTATAGCCTTGGTTTTTTTTATTCTGTTTATTGTTGGTAAAAATATTATGGTTTCTTTATATTTAAAGTGCAAAAAATCAATTATTTATTCTTCAACTTTTCTAGAGGTTTTATTTGGGATTAAGACTTCTACATTTAAATTTGCATGGTTTAATTCGTTCCCATGATTTGGAATTGGGAAGAGATTCTGATACTGGAGGACAAACTTTATATGTTTTAGAACTTGTAAAAGGAATTTCAGCAAGACCAGAGGTTACAAAAGTTCAGCTTTTGACAAGATTAATTAACGATAGAAGAGTTTCATCTGATTATTCAAAACCAATTGAAAAGATATCAGAGTCGGCTGAAATTATTAGATTACCTTTTGGCCCTAAGCGTTATATCAGGAAAGAACTTTTGTGGCCTTATTTAGATGATCTTGCTGATCAGATAGTTCAATTATTCCAACATCAAAATAATTTACCAGACTGGATTCATGCTCATTATGCAGATGCTGGTTATGTTGGAGCATTAGTTAGTAGAAGACTTGGATTACCATTAGTTTTTACGGGACATTCATTAGGTCGTGAAAAGCAAAGAAGATTATTAGCTGCTGGTATAGATCATGATCAAATAGAACAAACTTATTCAATCAGTAGAAGAATTGATGCAGAGGAGTTGGCGTTAGCACATTCAAATTTACTAATAACAAGCACTCGTCAAGAATCTGTTGAGCAATATGCTCGTTATGGAAAATTTAATCCCGATGACATAAAAATTATTCCACCAGGGGTTGACTTAAATCGTTTTCATTCCTTAGAAATAAATTATAAAGATGAAGAAAAAAAAATAAACAAACTTTTTAAACCTTTTTTGAGAGATATAAAACTCCCGCCACTTTTAGCTATTTCTAGAGCAGTTAGAAGAAAGAATATTCCCGCATTAATCGAGACATATGGACGATCACCAGTTTTACAGCAAAGACATAATCTCATATTAATTTTAGGCTGTAGAGAAGATTCAAGACAGCTTGATAAACAACAAAGAGAAGTATTTCAACAAGTGTTTGAACTGGTTGATAAATATAATTTGTATGGAAAAGTTGCTTATCCAAAACATCACAGAAGAGAGGAAATCCCATTAATTTATCGTTGGGCTGCTAAGAAAAAAGGACTTTTTGTGAACCCTGCGTTGACAGAACCTTTTGGTTTGACTCTTCTGGAGGCTGCGGCTTGTGGATTGCCTATGGTTGCTACAGATGATGGCGGTCCAAGAGATATTTTGTCTCGATGTGAAAATGGTTTACTAGTTGATGTAACTGATCTTGATGCTTTTCAAGATGGTCTAGAGACGGCTGGTTCAAATGATTCTATGTGGACAACTTGGAGTAATAATGGAGTTGAGGCAGTCAGTAGACATTTTAGTTGGGATGCTCATGTTTGCAATTACCTTGCCTTGATGCAACAACGACTGAAATTCTTAGCTCCACGTTATTGGAAAGTGTCTAATTTGAATGAGAAGAGTCCAATTGGTCAGAAATTATTACTTCTTGATTTAGATAATTATCTTGAGCAATCTGAATCAAGAGCCCTATCCGATTTGAGAAAAAATTTTAAAGATAATTCATTAAAATCTGACATTAAATTGGGTATTTTAACTGGAAGATCAATAAAGGCTGCGCGATATCGATATTCAGAATTACATATCCCAAAACCTGCTGTTTGGATATGTAGTGCTGGGACTGAAATTTATTATGGTGATGATGAAAAATCAGATATTTTTTGGCAAGATTCAATTACAGTTGACTGGAATCGTAAAGCTGTAGAAGATTCATTATTTGATTTAAAAGATTATTTAGAGCTTCAATCCCCTGACCAACAGAGTCCTTTTAAGGTGAGTTATTTATTAAAGGAACCTGGTGAGTCAATTTTACCCTTAGTACGAAAAAAATTAAGGCAGTCTGGTTTTTCTGCTTCACCTCATTTGAAATGCCATTGGTATTTGGATGTTATTCCTTTGCGGGCTTCTCGAGCTGAAGCTATTAGATTTTTGAGCTTACGTTGGGGCTTATCTTTAGAAGACATTCTTGTTGTTGTAAGTCAGCAAGGAGATGCCGAATTAATAAAGGGTTTAACAAGTGTAGTAGTACCTGTTGAACATGACTCATCATTGGAAAAATTTAGATCGCAACAAAGAGTATTCTTTTCTAATGGATTTAATAATGGAGTATTAGATGGTTTAAAATATTTTCGTTTTCTAAAAACTCATTAATTATTGATATATCTTGTCTTACTTATTGATTAATAATTTGGATTTATACGATTTTTACTTTTCTAGTATTAATTTTAGTTGTTGATAGGGGGGCTCTTCGCTAACAAAACCCCAATCATTGAAAACCTTGGAGTCAGTGTGAGTAATTATTTGACAATTATTTCTTTTCTCTACTTTAAACCCTTCAGCTGACATTTTTCTCATTAGTCTCGCTGATTCTTCAAAACGAGCAGCCATAGAATCTAGAGTTTCGCAGTCATTGGTTAATCCTTCCTCTTTCCACGTGAAATAAGTCATTTTGAGTTTCAGGACTTAAGTTAAGGGTTAGTAAATAATATTAGTGTTGTTAACACTAATATTAATGTAATTACCCAAAAAACTCCTACAATTAAGGTCTCATCGTTACCTTTAAGTTCAAAATGGTGATGTATTGGAGTCATTAAAAATAATTTATATCCTTTTCCGGTTAAATGTTTTGAAATTTTGAAGATACTTACTTGAATAATTACTGATATAGATTCTGATGCCAGGATTCCTCCCATAAGTAATAGAGACCATAAATTATTTGATATTAATGCTATTCCTGCTAGCGATGCTCCAATTGATAAAGATCCAGAATCCCCCATAAATAATTTTGCAGGATATTTATTTAGGAATAAGAATCCCATACAAGATCCAGCTAATACTATGCAAAACTGTTCTATTGATTGATTACTATTTTGACTTTCTATTAAAATTTTAATTCCTAAACCTGTAAAAATTAATACGCTACATCCACCTAATAATCCGTCTAATCCATCTGTTAAATTAGTTGAATTGCTTTCAGCTAGCAAAACAAATAATCCTAGTGGATAAATTAAATAGTTTATATTAATAAAATGATTTCCTATTTGTATGGTAGAAGATATGAGATTATTTTTGTTGCAAATAAAAATAAAAATAAGACTTATAAATAGTTGCAGAATAATCTTTTGATTAGATGTTAGACCTGTATTTAATTGTTTTTTTAAACTAAGAAAATCATCAATTAATCCTATGAACATAAATAAGATGATGAGGATACTTAAAAACAAAATTATCATGTAATTATCTTTATTGAAATATAAAATATTTCCTATTATTATTCCAATCGGTATAAAAAAAAGACCTCCCATTGTGGGTGTACCTTCTTTGATTAAATGATTTTTTGGTCCTTCTTTTCTAATTATTTGTTTAATTTTGATTTCTTTTAACTTAGGTATACTTAGAAACGTAAATATTAAAGATATAAAAGTAGTAATGATAAAAGGTGCAAATAAATTGCTGTTTGGATAATATAAATCGAAACAAATACATACTATTGTTATTAATCCAAATAAAAGTAGTGTTTGGTTTCTACTTGTTAAAAGAAATAATATGTGTTTTTTCAAAATCTAAATTAAAAAAATTATTCTTCCCACTCTTCATCTGTTGGTTCTTCTTCTGTCTTGTAGTCTTCTTTCTCTCCCATCAAAGCTGAGAGTTCCTCTTCTTCGATAGTGCTTATCTCTTGATCATTGGAATCCTCGTCAGCAATCAATCTTCCACTTGTTTCTAACCAGGAAAGCAAATCAGGTTCTTCTCTAAGTGGTAGAACAGGGGCAGGCTCTTGTCTGCCATAACGAGTTAGCGCGGGGTTTATTCCGTCTAGATCTGATAAATCAATTTTTTTGAGATCGCTCATATCAGAATGGAGATCGATGAATTAACATAATCCATTATGGATTAAATTTCTAATATTTATGCTGAGTTCAAAGCTGATATTAATGGCTTACACATGGGGAATGGCTTTGGTAGCTAGTTTTGTGCTGCGAATGGTTGGCATTCTTCATCCTCGGTCGTTCGAGATAAGTCATTTCTTAATCTGGTTTCTAGTTTTTGCTCCTTCTCTTATTTTGTTTGCGTATTTTCAGATGAAGAGGTTATTTTTTTTTGATTCACTAAGTTGATAGAGAGGTTTGCGTGATTACTAATTTTTTACTTTTTTATTTTATTTTTACTTCAAATGAAGATGTCCAGAATGCTTTGATTTTTGGTCGTGACATAAATACTTGGTTAATTTATGTCTTGATTTTTTTTGGGTTAACTTTTTTGGCTTTTGCTTGGGTATGGTTCACAGGATTCTTAATTGAACGCCAATCGGGAAAATCTATCAAGCAACCATGGGAATAATTAATGAATTTTCTGAACTGTCAAATTTTCTGTACAAAAATTTTCCTTTTGGTGATTGATTATCCAAATCTCAAATATTGTCCAACAGTTCTCTATATTTACTAGAAAGAATTGAAATTCCTTTAAGGAGACAAATCATATGGGAAGAGCGAGAAAGGTTATTTTGGCTTATTCAGGAGGAGTTGATACGAGTGTTTGTATTCCGTACTTAAAAAATGAGTATGGTGTGGAGCATGTAATTGCTTTTGCAGCGGATTTAGGTCAAGGCGATGAGCTTGATGAAATTAAAAAAAAGGCTCTTTCAGCCGGAGCTTCAGATTCTATTGTTGGAAATTTAGTACAGCCATTTATTGAAGATTTTGCTTTTCCAGCAATAAGGTCAAACGGTTTATATCAAGGTAAATATCCACTTTCAACTGCATTGGCTAGGCCATTAATAGCCAAAAAGCTTGTTGAACTTGCAAGAAAATTAAATGCTGATGGAGTAGCTCATGGTTGTACTGGTAAAGGCAATGATCAGGTTCGTTTTGATGTAACAATAGGAGCCTTGGCTCCTGATTTAAAATTGCTTACTCCAGCCAGAGAATGGGGTATGAGTCGAGAAGAAACTATTGCCTATGGAGAAAAATTTGGAATAGTTCCTCCTGTAAGTAAAAAAAATCCTTACTCCATAGATTTAAATCTATTGGGGAGAAGTATTGAAGCGGGACCTCTTGAAGATCCATTTCAAACGCCATCTGAGGATGTTTTTTCTATGACGTCTTCTATTCCTAATTCACCTGATGTACCATCAATTGTGGAAATTCATTTTGAAAATGGAAATCCTGTTGGAATTGATGGGGAGAGATTAAAGCCTGTAGATATTATAAAAAAAGCCAACAATATTGCAGGTGAGAATGGTTTTGGGCGATTGGATATTATTGAAGACAGAGTGGTAGGTATTAAAAGTAGAGAAATTTATGAAACACCTGGGTTGCTGTTGTTAATTAAAGCTCACCAAGAGATTGAGAGTTTGACCCTGCCTGCAGATTTACTTAATACTAAATTTAAATTAGAAAGGCAGTGGGCTGATTTGGTTTATCAAGGGTTATGGTTTAGTCCTTTAAAACAAGCCCTGGATGGATTTATTAATTTTTCTCAAAAGCATGTTAATGGAACCGTGAGAATGAGAATCTTCAAAGGCAATGCTGACGTTATTGGTCGTAAGTCTGAAACTAATAGTTTATATATTTCAGATATGTCCACCTATGGAAGTGAAGATCATTTTAACCATAAATCTGCTGAAGGGTTTATATATATATGGGGCTTGCCTGGTCGTATTTGGTCTTTAGTCAACAAAGCTAAATTCTGATTTAATTATTTTAATTTTTTAGTTCTGATTATTTGGAATCTTCTGATTTAGCTTCTTTCTTGGCTGATTCAGTTTCAGTCTCTGAGGGCTTTATCTCTTCCATCTCCTTCTCTGTTGTTTCTTTTTTCTCAGTTTCATCTTTTGAAACAGCTTTTGGAGTAGGTAGTGGTCCATATTGTTTTACGGTGAGATAGCGAATAACGTCTTCACTCAATCTCATAGCTTTTTCTAGAACTGCTACTTGTTGCCCATCTCCTTTATGACTTAGTTGCACATATATACCCTCTTTATGTTTTGCAATAGGATAAGCAAGTCTTCTTTTGCCTCTCATTTGACTATCTAGTACTGCTACACCTGACTCAACAAGCATCTCACTGTATTTTTTCAAATGGCTATCTACTTCTTCTTCCGGAATATCCGGACGAAGTATGTACATGGTTTCGTAATAAGTTTCTGACATAGAAATTTCCGACGAGGACTATATGGCTCTAAAAGAGCGGCGGATTTCTAATCTTATACTGAAGCGGGAACTTTTCACAATTGCATTTTTGCTGCTTTGCTAATTCCTGGTAAATCTGGCTCATTTCCTTGAATACAAGACCAAACGCAATAACTTATTATTAAAAAAATGCTAATTAATAAAGTACTTGAGAAGGTTCTAATGATTAATGTATTATTGAATGGGCTTAATAAAATTTGGAATCCATAACTTATTATAATTATGCCTATATTTATTAATAAAGATTGCAGAGCATTAAAACGAACAAAATAAGAAATTTTAGTATTTCTAATTAATCCAATAAAAATTGCCAAGAATAATAATAAATTACCAAAGGGTATTGTTTTTTCAATAAGGATAATTGGTATCGCTGGTATTTGAATAATTTGAGTGAAAGGATATTTAATATATAAATGACTACCAAATATCAGAGCATCTGCCCAGGGGATCATATATAGAAGAATTCCTAGTATTTTTCCTCCCAAAGAAGGCATAATTTATTTGATTTTTTTCTTAGATTAAACCATTAAATGTCTTTCTGCAGATGATCTCATTTTCTCAACGGGTATGCTTTCAAACCCAGACCATAACCTGATTGATAATGCACCCTGTTCGACAAGCATATCAAGTCCATCAATTGTTAAACAGTTATTTCTTTCTCCTAGCTGTAACCATTTTGTTGGCCTGGGGGTATAAATCAAGTCATATAAAATAGTTTTTTTAGAAAGATTGTTCCAAATATCAACCCCTAGTGGAATATCTTCTTCAGTATTATTAATATTATTCATTCCAATTGGTGTAGTATTTATAATTAAACTTGCATCTTCAATATACGGTTTAATATCAAAATATTTATTGTTAAATCCTTCAATTTTTGTATTATTTTTATTTGATAAATTGTTCATATCATTTATAAAAGTTTTTAAAGAAGTTTCATTACGACCAATTATTGTTACTTGATTAAGTTTTAAACTCATTAGACCCATGACAACAGCTCTAGCACTGCCTCCGCAACCAATCACAACAACATTTTTATTAATTAAATTTTGATTTTTTAATGGCATTAGAAATCCCTCCACATCTGTATTTGCTCCAAGCCATTGATTATTTTTTTCTGGTATTAAAGTATTAACGGCTTGAATTTCATTTGCAGTCTGAGTTAATTTATTACATGTTTTTAAAATTTCTTGTTTATGAGGGATAGTTACATTGAGACCTTTGCAATTCATAAGTCTTAAAGCTTTTGAAATTTGTTCAAGTTCTTTTTTTTCACAAGGAATTGCGAGATAACACCAATCAAGTCCCATTTCTTTAAATGCCGCGTTATGCATAATTGGCGACAAGGAATGAGTAACTGGAAGACCGAGCAGTCCGACAAGATTAGTTTTTCCAGTGATAATGCACATTTCTTCTTGATGTTGATTCAAAATTAATAAGAGACTGTTCGGGAACCACGCCTCGCCTCAAAGTGGTTTCTCTGACGAGGATGTTCCTTAAAGAAAGAAATCAAGGAGTTCATTACCCATGGGTAAGGTTGTAGGAATCGATCTAGGTACTACAAATAGTTGTGTAGCTGTTATGGAAGGTGGTAAGCCTACTGTAATCGCTAATGCTGAGGGATTTAGAACAACACCGTCTGTAGTTGCATACACAAAAAATCAAGATCAATTGGTTGGTCAGATTGCTAAACGTCAAGCAGTAATGAATCCTGAAAATACTTTTTATTCATCTAAGAGATTTGTTGGCCGTAGAGTAGATGAAGTTAATGAAGAATCAAAAGAAGTCAGCTACGGAGTCGAGAAAGCAGGATCGAACGTGAAATTAAAGTGTCCTATTCTAGATAAACAATTTTCTCCAGAGGAAGTTAGTGCTCAGGTTTTAAGAAAGTTATCTGAGGATGCTGGAAAATATCTTGGTGAAACTGTAACTCAGGCAGTTATAACCGTTCCTGCCTACTTTAATGATTCTCAGCGTCAGGCAACAAAAGATGCAGGAAAAATAGCAGGTCTTGAAGTCTTGAGGATTATTAACGAGCCAACTGCAGCTGCTTTAGCATATGGTCTTGATAAGAAAAGCAATGAGAGAATATTAGTTTTTGATCTTGGTGGTGGTACTTTCGATGTTTCCGTTCTAGAAGTAGGTGATGGAGTTTTTGAGGTTCTGTCCACATCTGGTGATACACATTTAGGTGGGGACGACTTCGATAGAGTGATCGTTGATCATTTGGCCTCTACTTTTAAAGGCAATGAAGGCATTGATTTGCGCCAAGACAAGCAAGCATTGCAACGTTTGACTGAAGCAGCTGAAAAAGCAAAGATTGAACTATCAAATGCAACTCAAAGTGAAATAAATCTCCCATTTATTACTGCAACTCCTGAGGGGCCTAAGCATCTTGATTTAACGCTTACTAGAGGCAAATTTGAGGAGTTAGCATCAACCTTGATTGACCGTTGCAGGGTTCCTGTAGAGCAAGCTCTTAAAGATGCAAAATTATCTACTGGAGAAATAGACGAAATAGTGATGGTAGGCGGTTCAACCAGAATGCCAGCAGTAAAAGAATTAGTTAAAAGAGTTACTACAAAAGATCCTAATCAAACGGTTAACCCTGATGAGGTTGTCGCTGTTGGGGCAGCTATTCAAGGAGGCGTTCTAGCTGGGGAAGTCAAAGATATCTTGCTGCTAGATGTCACTCCTTTATCACTTGGAGTTGAGACCTTGGGTGGTGTTATGACGAAAATGATTTCAAGAAATACCACTGTTCCTACAAAAAAAGCAGAAACATATTCCACCGCTGTTGATGGCCAAACAAATGTAGAGATCCACGTTTTACAGGGCGAACGTGAAATGGCTTCTGATAATAAAAGTCTGGGAACGTTTCGTTTAGATGGTATTCCTCCTGCACCTAGAGGAGTGCCTCAAATCGAAGTGACTTTTGATATTGACGCAAATGGAATACTCAGCGTTACTGCAAAGGATAAAGGAAGTGGTAAAGAGCAAAGTATCTCAATTACTGGAGCATCGACTTTGTCTGATAATGAAGTTGATAAAATGGTCAAAGATGCAGAAATGAATGCCTCTGCAGATAAAGAAAAGCGTGAGAAAATTGATGTTAAAAATCAAGCTGAAACGCTTGTTTATCAAGCTGAAAAACAAATAGGAGAACTTGGAGATAAAGTTGATGAGGCTGCCAAAAGTAAAGTTGAAGAGAAACGTGTAAAGCTAAAAGAAGCAGTTGAAAAAGATGATTTTGAATCTATGAAGTCACTAGTCGAAGAGCTCCAACAAGAGCTTTATACATTAGGTGCCTCTGTTTATCAGCAAGCCAATGCTGCTTCACAAGCTGCTGATGACTCGACTACAGATAGTAAGAATGATGGTGATGACGTAATAGATGCTGAATTTACTGAAACAAAGTAAATATTTTCTTTTTTAACTCTTGATTTGAAGTCCAACCCATTCAGCGCAAGATGGGGCAAGCAAAATACCATTACGATAATGTCCTGAATTTACTAATAATCCAGGTTCTAATTCCTTAAGTATTGGGGCTGCTTGATTACTAGGTCTAGCTCTAATACCGTGCCATTCATGGCATATTTTTGCTTTTCTGAGCCATTGTGGTGCAGTGTTATCCATATTTAACATCTCCATTCTATTTAAGAGATTCGGTTTAGATCCTGATTCAATAGTCGCACCGATAAGAATGCGATTGGTTTTATGGTTTATAAAATTTATAGACTGATAGTTTAATATTGCAGGCCAATTATTTAAATTTATTGCTGTATTTTCTATTTCTAATTCAATAACTTGTCCTAATATTGGATTTAAAAGTAATGAGTGGCCAAGTGGACGTAACAATTTCTGAGTATTTAATGCGGAACAAATAACAATATAATCTTGAGTTATTGATTCATTATTTTTTAAATCGATTGTCCAATTTTTATATATTGAATTAATATTTTTCTTGATTCTGATTACAGAATCCTCGATTTTATTTACCTTGATTTTGTCTAGACTTTGCATTAAGGATTGAGTTAATTTAATAGGATCTAATCGACCATCTTCATAAGATATTAAACCACCTATTAATTTTTTTTCAAAGATTGAATTCCAAAATTCTATAGAGACCTTATCTAAAACTTGAATTCCTAATTCTTTTTTATTTTTATATATTTCAAGCATAGATTGGTATTCTTGTTTTGAATTAGCTAATTTAATTAATGGTTTTTCTATATTGATATTTGAGCCAGAAAAATTGATTTGAATCAGCCATTCTTTCCATAATTTCATGCTTCTATTACGTAGAAAAAATGCTCTGCCTTTTGATCTTTTATAGATATTTCCCATTAGCACACCCAGAGCGGCTTGTGTTCCATTTTTTGGATTTATATTATTGATTTTCGAATTGACTTCTGGGTCGATTAAATTTATTTTGTAGCCTTTTTGTCCTAGATGAAATGCAGTTGTAAGTCCTGCTATCCCACAACCAATTATTGAGATTTCAGGTTGAATAGTTTTTGCTTTTTGGCTATTCATTTGCACAAATGCTATGAAATTCGCTTGTTAATTTGTAATTAGTGTTATAAAAGAGAGAATAGTTTAAGAATATAGCTTTAGTGAGCATCAAAACAGTTAT
>CETG01430848.1_pt1 | contig 15868 bp, 17 predicted proteins | sample 361471 | NCBI WGS metagenome assembly CETG01 (sample SAMEA2622696, study PRJEB7988) | marine metagenome | isolation source: saline water (ENVO:00002010), including | reverse complement strand
GAAAGAATCGTCGAAGAAACTTGCGGAGAGAATAATAATTCTTTTCTTTCAATATCTCTTTGATCAATATATTCTTTAAAAGCAAAAGAGATATGAGGTTGAACTAGTTTTCCACCATTTGCCAATGCTGCATATAATTGAGCTAATTTAATAGGTGGAATAGCAAATCCTTGACCAAAAGATGTAACTGCTGGTTCTATAGGCTGATTAACAAATACTGTTTTGGATTTCATTTGTCCAGGTAAAGAATCTCCTAAATCAGTTTCAAGACTTTCTCCAATTTCAAGTTTATTTAATAAATCCCAATATAAATCTGCTGGGAGATTGCTCATAATTTTTACCATTCCCACATTACTAGAAACCTGTAATACTCGTGGATAATCAATTATTCCATTACCTTTTTTATTCCAATTAGATAATGACCAACCACCTATATTTACAACGCCTTCATCGTTCACAACACCATTTTCATCTATTACTTCCGCTTGAAGAGCAAGGGCTAGATTAATGGGCTTAAAAGTTGATCCTGGCTCTATTAAATCTTGCACATACCAATTTTTATATAATTCTGAATTATATTTCCAATATTTATTTGGATTATAAGAAGGTGCGGATGCAAGAGCAAGAATCTCTCCATCCTTAACATTCATAACTAAAGCAAAACCTTTCTTTGCATTCCATTCTTTCACTTGCTCTTCAATAGCTTTATGGGCAACCAATTGCAATCGAGAATCTAAAGTTAATCGTAATTTTGTATCGTCATTAATTAAATTTCCAGGTTTAGTATTATCTGGTAATGGAGTCCCATCCGCGCCTTTTCTATAAATCTGAACTTTCTTATTGATTTTTAAATATTGATTTAATTTAAGTTCTAGTCCAGATTGAGGTTCCTTGTCCTTATTAACAAAGCCAATAACACTTGCAAATAACTCTCCTTGAGGGTAAACCCTTTTTGAATATTCTTCTATATCAAGACCACTAATAAAAAGATTTCTAATTTTATTTGCCTGTTCTAAATTTAAGTCATCTGAGAGCTTAATACCTGTTTCTTGAATAGATAATTTCTCTACAAGAATAGGTAATGGAATATTCAGAATTTTTGAGATTTGTTTTGCTACTTCTTCTGGTCTTCTTTTCGACCCTGGAAGATCTCCTGGAAAATTAAAGAATCTAGGATGTGCCCAAAGAATATAGGAACTCTCATCAAATGCTAATAATCTATTATTCCTATCCACTATACTCCTCCTTAATTTAAGAGGCGTAGTTTTATAAACCTGAAAAGACCTGGCTTTTAATTGAAGTTCATCTCCTCTAATTATTTGGAGCCAGGCTATTTTACCTAGAAGAATAAATAATCCTGTAGAAAGCAAAAGAAAGACTAATTCAAGTCTAAAGGGATGGATCTTATATAATTTTATAATTTTTTTTCTTTTCATAATATTTTAATAAAATATTAATAACCTTTTAATACAGGTGATAAGAAAATTTGATCTAAAAGATTATTCATAAGACCAGATTTTCTTAGTACTATATTATCTAAATCAGGTTTTCGTAAATAAATCAAATCCTCTGGATTAGCTACTTTTAATTCAGTTTTAACATCATAAGTGTCAAGATAATATTTCTCTAAAAAAGCGATTGAATCTACATAGGATTTATTTACCTCTCTAAGATCGTTAAGATTAGAATAAACATTTGTCCACTTAGATTGACTTCTTATAGTAAAAAATGAGCCCAATAAAACTGATAAAACAATCATAATATTTATACTATCTATAACCTTATGAATCATAGAAAGATATAACTTTCTAGAAATCCTAACAGGATGTTTATTTTGATAATTATATGAGTCTAGAATTTTAGAATCTTCTAATAGATTTCTAGATCCTTGGGAATTCTTAAATGATTTATTATTAAAACTAGATATTTTCATAAACAATGAAACCTATATTAAAGGAAACACAAATATTTATCCAAAGCAATAGTATTAAAACATTATTTATTTATTTTGTTAGTAATAATAAATTCATAAATGTAATACCATTCCATACTGAATGCATAACTATAGAGGGAAATAAATTACCAGAACTAAGCCTGACTATACACAATCCTATCCCTAGTACAAACAAAGGCGGGAACTCCCCTAAACTTAAATGAGCCAAAGCAAAAGTGAAAGCGGTAATTAATATACCAATATAGACTCCAAATTTTTCTCCTACAACTGGGAGCAAAGCTCCTCTAAAAATAATTTCTTCAAACAATGGAGCTAAGAACATTGTAGTTATTAAAAGTAATATAATAGCGATAAAATCATTACTATTTAGAACAATTTCTAGCAAAGGATTACTGCCGGCTTGTTCTTTTATGAAATAATTCATCAAAGCAGAAACAAGAAATACTGGAGGAATAACCATCAGCCAGCCTTTAATACCTATTATTAAATTTGACAGCAAAGGTTTAAATTTAAATTGTATAGAATCTAGGAATGAAGACTTACTATGAGATTGAATTTGTTTACATAAAATCAAGAGGGCAGGCAATGCCATGGAAATATATCCTATAAAAATCTTTAAAGATTGACTTATTGAAGACCTAAAGAATAGATCAAATTTACTAGTTAAAGGTAAAATTATTAGTGGTGAAAATAATTCACCTAATACTACAAAACCTCCGGCTATAAGTAATATAAGATCAACTAAATCTAGTTGAATATCTGATTTAATTATCCATAATAATTTTTTATTAAATAAACTTATCCAGAATTGATAAATAATTAGAATTGAGCCAAATAAAAGAAAAGCTATAGGCAAAAATTGAGTTAGATAAAATCTAATTAGAATATTATTATGATCTGTATATATACTAGTTTTATTATTAAATATTTTCTCAGAAATAATTTTATACAGCAAAGAATCTTTTTTAAAATCATTGATATCAGAATAAGTCAAAGATGATTTAGAGAAATCATTAAAATTAATTTTGTTTTTAAGTTGATTTAGAAAACTATCTTCAAAAGATATATTTTTTAATGAAGAAAGATATTCTTCTTTTGGTTCAATTATGGCTAAAAGTAATTTGTTTCTTTCTGATAGCTTTTCAAATTCTATACTCTTTAAACTATCTTGAAGTCCAATCAAAGGATCTTTAGTAAAAACAATATTTTTAACTGGATCTGGTAAATTTGGATAAGCCAAAACTTGTATCTCTTCCTGTCTAATAGTCAATTCAGATACAACTGATGGTCGTCTTAAACTATCTCTTAATCCTTGTTGCCATATAAACAATGTTATAATCAAAGAAAAAATTGCTAGAAGGATTTTCCACCTAGATTTAAAAAAATTCATACTTAAAGACTAATCCCCAAAAAACAATTTTCCTTAAGTTCATAATATATATCAGTTTTTGTTCTTCAAGGACATAACATAGATAATGAAAACTATTTTGACTGATGGCATTAAAAATAATTTTTGTTCGGCATGGATTAAGCAGCTTTAATAAAGAAGGGTTAATACAAGGGAGAAATGATGAATCTGTTTTAACATCCACAGGAAAATCTCAGGCTATAGCTGTTGGAAAAACTCTAAAAGGCATTAAGTTTGACAAAATCTTTTCTTCACCATTAAAAAGAGCTTCTGAAACGACTCAATACATCTCAAAAGAGCTAAACGAAGAATGTCCGCAACCTCTTTTAAATAATGAGCTTTTAGAAGTTGATCTTCAAAAATGGACTGGTTGTAAAATTAAAAATTTAAAAGCAGAATTTCCTAAGGAATATTTAATTTGGCAAAAAGATCCGGAAGAATTAACTCTTGAGAAGGAGAATGGTTCTTTATATATGCCAATTAAAGAATTATTTATACAAGCATCTTCTTTCTTAGAAAATTGTCTTGATGAATTTCCTTTGAATGAAGAAAAAACCATTTTAGTAATTGCCCATAATGCAATTTTGAGATGCCTAATTTTAAATCTTATTAATAATCCTAAAAGAGGCTTTAGAAAAATAAAACTTGATAATGCTTCAATCTCGATCATCAATATAAAAGAAAAAAGAGAAGGTACATATTTCTCTCAAATTGAATGTCTTAATGTTACTTCTCATCTAAAAAAAGAATTAATTCCCTCTAATGAAAATTCAAAGATAATTTTAGTAAGACATGGAGAAACTAATTGGAATCTAGAAGGCAGATTTCAAGGGCAAATCGACATCCCCTTAAATAATAATGGAAAGGAACAAGCTAAAAAGGCTAGGGAAATTCTGAAAGGAATAAAGATAAACAAAGCTTTTAGTAGTTTTTTAAAGAGACCTATGGAAACCGCTGAAATAATTCTAGAAGGGAAGAATATAAAACCAATAAAAGTATTAGAATTAGCTGAGATAAATCATGGTTTATGGGAAGGTAAATTAGAAAGTGAGATTAACGAGGATTGGGAAGAATTACTTGAACAATGGCATAAAAATCCTGAGAAAGTAATCATGCCAGAAGGTGAATCGATTCAAGATGTATGGGAAAGATCAGTTAAGGCTTGGCAGAAGATATGTAATCAACAAGAAGATGGGGATATTACTTTATTGGTTGCCCATGACGCGGTAAATAAAACTATTATTTGTTATTTAATGGGATTAGGCTATAAAGATATATGGTCAATAAAGCAAGGTAATGGGGGATTTAGTGTCTTTGAAATCTCTAACAAGAAAGACAGAGAGATTATCATCAATAGTATTAATATAACCACACATCTAGGGGGGATTATCGACTCAACAGCCTCAGGTGCACTTTAAAGTATGAAAAGCAATTATCTCCTAAAAAAAGTAAATATTCTAAAAGGTCCTAACAAGAAAGTTTTCCAAGATTCTGTATTAATCTTAAATGATGAGATTAAACTATTTGGAAAAGAAGCAGAAAAAAAGGCTGGAGAACTAAAGATAAAAATTATAGATGCTAAAAATCAATTAATTGCTCCATTATTAGTTGACCCTCATAGCTTATTGTTAGATCCAATTAATGGTTATGAAGATAATTTAAAAATGTTAAAGAAATCGGCGGCAATATCTGGATATGGAACAGTGGCAATACTTCCACATGGTTTAAGTTTCAGAGATAGTCCTGAAAAGTTATTACAAAAAGAAGTAAATCAATATGAAGTTAAGATATATTATTGGGGTGGATTAACTAAAAATGGAGAAGGGAAAGAATTATCAAATCATCATCTATTAATTAATACTGGAATAATTGGTTTTGCTGGTCATGATTTTATGCTTCCATCAGAAATTATTGAAAAATTATTGATAATAGGAGAAACAAAAGACTTACCAATTTTATTAACTCCAATAGAAAGAAATATTAAAGGTAATGGTTTTGTTAGAGAATCTATAGAGGCTTATCAAGAAGGATTACTAATTGATAATTATTTATCAGAAGTAATTCCATTACAACAAATAATTGATTTGAAGAAAAACTATAATAATAATTCAATTAGGATTAAGAATATATCAACAAAGCAAAGCATCTCAATTCTTAAAGATACAATTTCACCTCCCCTTACCAGTGTTTGTTGGTGGAATTTAGTTGCTGATAGTAGTAATTTAAATATGAATGATTTAGGTTGGAAAGTATTACCTTCTATTGGCTCAAGAGAAGACAGATTTGCTTTAATAGAAGGTCTAAAGAAAAAACTAATTAAAGCAATATCAGTAAATTCTATTGCTTTAGATGAAAGAGAGATACTTAAACCAATTAATGACAGATTACCTGGATTAAGTTCTTATGATTTAGTTTTACCTGCATTATGGCAAGAATTAATTATAGAAGGATCTTGGTCTATTGAGGATTTATGGCAATGTTTAAGCTTTGGTCCTTCTCAATTCCTTAAAACAAATCCTGAAACAATTAATATAGATAGTAAAAGATGGCTTCTATTTGATCCAAATATTCAATGGGAAAACAATCCGAAGGAAATAAATCAAATCAAACAATTAAATAGGCCATGGGTCAATAAAAGGATCAAAGGCAAAGTTATTGATACGGGTCTAATTTAGTGAAATTTTTCAATCTATGAATTGGCCAGAATCTAAAATATGCTCTACCTATTATTTGATTCTTATGAAGAAAATGCCCACCGGGCCAATATCTGCCATCCCAACTATTTGATCTATTATCTCCTAAAACAAAAACATGGTCTTTAGGAACTATAGCTTTAAGACCAACACATAAATTAAGCTTGATTTCATTATCTATGCACTTATTACTAACATAATTTTCTTCAATAAACTTTTCTCCAATAAATATATCTCCTTGATTATTAACTTCAACCAATTCATTTTCAAGAGCAATCACTCTTTTAATATATGCATCACAAGCAGGATCACTAACTCCAGGAATTATATTTACTGGGGGCAAAGTATAAAAGAAACATTGAATAGAATTTGGTAATTTAGTTTTTCTTCTTTTAATTAACTCCTTATCAAAAGAAAATGGAGAATTAAATACTATGATATCTCCTCTATCTGGATTTCTGCTCCTTGAAGATAATTTTTCTATTATTAATCTATCATTTATTTCCAATTCTGGGAGCATAGAACCTGAAGGAATATATCTCGCATCTGCTATCAAACTTCTAATTAAACCATATAAAAATATTGAGAAAAAGACTGGTCCTAAAAAATCTAATAATATGGATATTAGAGCTAGTAATTTAGTTATCTTTGACTTAGGAAATATGAATTTCATAGTAATTAAAATATATAAGTCATTAAGATTTAGCTTTAGTTAATAAAAGGAATATTTATAATCTTAAGTTTAATTCTCATTATTATTAATATTAATAAATGCTTCTATACAATTATCTACTAATAACTGAACATGTTCAACATCCTTCCATCCATCGATTTTCACTGTTCTTCCAGCTAATCCTTTGCTTGTTCTAAAAAATTCTGCTACATCCTCCAATTGATTTGGTGCAATTTGCTTAATACTTTCTATTTGACTTTGTCTAAAATCAGCTTCAGGAACACACAATAATTTCCCATCATACCTATCACAATCAAACATATCTAATAAACCTATTGGCTTTGCTTTGATTAGACACCCAGCAAAAGTCGGTTCTTCCATAATTACCATTGCATCCAATGGAGCTCCATCCTCAGCGAGTGTATTAGGTACAAACCCATAATCAAAAGGGTAACGAACAGATGAATGTAAAACTCTATCAAGAGCCATTATTCCTGCCTGGGAATAATATTCATACTTATTCCTGCTTCCAGCTGGAATCTCAACTACCAGATTTACTATTCCCTTCTCCGGGGATGGAGGAATTAGGCTTAGATCCATCTTTAAATATTGAATAGAATGGAACAACCTCTAGATCAAGAGGTCTTGGTTCTTCAAATAATACACTTGCCAGTGGTATAAGAACACTAGAAATCGCTACAAGAACACCAAATAGATTCAAATAAGGATTTTCAAGACCATAGTAATCAGATTGATCCTTATATTTATTATGAGGATTTAAAGAATCATTCATTAAAAAAATATCTTATATTTAATTTATTAATTGAAAAGATCAAAGATTCGTTATTAAGTCCTATAAAAATTATAAGTTATTATAAAAAATTTTTAATAAATTCTCCTGAAATTTTATTCAATTTATTTTTTCATATTTTCCAACAAATTCTTTATTGATCTTAATTCTTCTAAAATTGAACTTAATGAATTCTGAGCTGCAGAAGCAGGTGAATTTAACACTTCAACTGTAACTTCCTTTATTCTAAGAATATCTTTAGCAAATCTAGCCACTTCATTAGGATGAAATAATAGAGGATCTTTCTGATCACTTCTATATTCAGGATTTAATTTTCTAGGGTTAAAAGGGGGATTAAGATTTCTAGGATCTGTATTTGTATACCTATAAACCGATGCTCTAGATCTATTAAGAGATCTTTGTACTTCATCAATACCAATCATGGATTCAATATTTGACATGTTTTTAATAAATTAAGCTGAAAGTAAAGGGATTTCTAGAATGATTGATTTTGACTTCTCCTTTCATTAAGACTGACTCTTTAAAAGAGGTAATACTTCGAAAAAAAATAGCAGATAAAAGACGCAAAGCTACACCCCTTTAGCGACTCAAGACACACTGTAAAAATATGATCAGATAAATTGATAAGATTGAGTATCTTCAATGTCATTAATTATGCGCGTCTCTCATCTAGGATTAAATACACTTAGGGACGTCCCATCAAATGCTGAGATTGCTTCTCATCGTCTACTTCTTAGAGGAGGATTCATAAGAAGAATTAGTGGTGGAATTTATGCATATATGCCATTACTTTGGAAGGTTATAAAAAAAATCACTAATATTATTGAAGAAGAGCTTGAAATCATAAATTGTAATCAGACCCTTTTACCTCAATTGCATCCATCTGAACTCTGGCTCAAGTCAGGTAGATGGAAAAATTACACTGAAGGGGAAGGTATAATGTTTAATTTAAAAGATCGTCAAGATAAGGAATTTGGATTAGCTCCTACTCATGAAGAAGTTATTACAAATGTTGCTGCTGAAACTATAAATTCTTATAAACAATTACCAATATCTTTTTTTCAAATTCAGACAAAATTTAGAGATGAAATACGGCCAAGATTTGGACTAATGAGAAGCAGAGAATTTATAATGAAAGACGCTTACTCATTTCATGCAAATAAGAAAGATTTACAAATTTTCTATAGTAAAGTCAAAAGCTCATATGAAACAATTTTCAAGAAATGTGGTCTAAGAACTGTTTCTGTTGATGCAGATAGTGGCGCTATAGGAGATGGAGCCTCTCGAGAATTTATGGTTATTGCCGAATCTGGTGAAGATACGATATTAACGACTCAAAGTGGCGATTATGCTGCAAATATTGAAAAAGCAATTTCAATACCTTCAGAAGCAATACCTTTAAAAAAAGCAAAAGAAGAACTCATTAAGACACCCTCCCAAAAAAAGATATTACAACTATGCGAATCTCATGCTCTGCATGCATCACAATTAATCAAGGTATTATTATTTATTGCGGAAGATGCATCAAATCATAAAACCCTAGTTTTGACTTGTTTAAGAGGGGATCATGAAATTAATGAAACAAAATTATTTAACATAATTGCTTCAAAAAAGATAGATAATATTATTTCCATAAGGACATTAGAAGAAGAAGATTTTAAAAAAGAAAAAATCCAGTCAATACCGCTTGGATTTATTGGTCCAGATCTTGACGAAAACTTATTAATAGAAAGTAATTTATCAAATAAAATGATTCGAATTGTTGATACATCTGCTTTAGAACTAGAATCTTTTGTTTGTGGAGCAAATGAAATAGGATTTCATAAATTCTTTTCTAATTGGAATTCATTAAAAATAAGCCATGAAACAGGAGATATTAGAAATGCTTCTGAGGAGGACTTTTCAATTAATGAAAAAGGAGAGAAACAAAAGCTTTTTAAGAAAAAAGGTATTGAAGTTGGTCACATTTTTCAATTAGGTCAAAAATATTCAACCTGCCTAAATGCATCTTTTACTAATGAATCTGGTTCATTAGAATATTTGTGGATGGGTTGCTATGGAATAGGAATAACTAGGCTTGCGCAAGCTGCTATAGAGCAAAATCATGATGAGAATGGTATTTACTGGCCAGTATCAATTGCACCATTTGAAGTCATTATTGTTACGGCCAATAATCAAGATGAATTGCAAAAGAAAATGTCTGAAGAAATTTATAATGAATTAAAAGAATTAAAAGTTGATGTACTTTTAGATGACAGGAATGAAAGAGCAGGAGTGAAATTTAAAGATGCTGATCTCATTGGAATTCCTTTAAGAATTACAATAGGAAGAAATGCCTCAAAAGGGAAAATAGAAGTATTGATACGTTATACAAAAGAATTAAAAGAAATAAATTCAAATGATGTTAAGAAAGAAATCTTAAATCAGTTAAAGAAAATGCATGATATTGATTATTATGATTAACTATATTGTCTACTACATTTGAAGAATGGCAAAATTCAAACAGAATATCCTTACTCAACTATGGAGAAGAATATTATCTATTTCTATAGCTTTATTAATAATATTCTCTAGTAATTTTTCTAATACTGCTTTCGCTGCTAAATCAACAATGTCTGGAGATTATCCTCAAGATACGATTTCAATAATAAAAACTCTGTCTGAGACAATTCAATTACCTAAAGAATCCGAGTCTAGGGAAGAGGCTAAGAATGAAGCACTTAGGTTAATTACCGACTATATATCCCGCTATAGAAACAGAAACAATATAAACACAACTCAGTCATTTACTACAATGCAAACAGCTCTTAATGCTATGGCAGGTCATTACAAAACTTTTGCAAACAGACCATTACCTGAAAATCTAAAAGAAAGGCTTGAGAAGGAGTTTGCTCTTGCACAAAAGCAAGTTCTAAGAGATAGTTAATAATTTAATTAATTATCATTCTTAAAAACCTAAAGGATTTAACATCCTTTTAAACAATTCTTACTAATACTAAAGGCTTAAGTTTCGTGGCAAATGTAGTTGTAATTGGAGCTCAATGGGGCGATGAAGGCAAAGGGAAAATAACCGATTTGCTTAGTAGATCGGCCGATGTGGTTGTTCGCTATCAGGGAGGTGTTAATGCAGGTCATACAATAGTCGTAGATGATAAAGTTCTTAAACTGCATTTAATACCATCAGGAATTTTATACCCTAAAACTATTTGTTTAATTGGCTCAGGGACTGTAGTTGATCCCAAAGTAATGATTAAAGAAATAGATATGTTATTAGAGAATGAAATAGATATTTCAGGATTAAAATTATCAAGTTCAGCGCATGTAACAATGCCTTATCATCGATTGCTTGATCAAGCGATCGAATCCACTAGAGGCAATAAAAAGATAGGAACAACAGGAAGGGGGATAGGTCCTACATATGCAGATAAATCTCAAAGAAATGGTATAAGAGTAATTGACTTATTAGATGAACAGAAATTACGAGAAAGATTAAAAGTTCCACTTGAAGAGAAGAATGGTCAACTAACGAAACTATATGGTGTAGAGCCTCTTGATGAAGAAAAGATTGTCAATGATTACCTTAAATATGGTGAAAGACTTAAACCTCATATAGTAGATTGCACAAGAACTATTCATCTTGCAGCCAAAGATAAAAAAAATATTTTATTTGAGGGAGCTCAAGGTACTTTATTAGATTTAGACCATGGAACTTATCCATATGTAACCTCATCTAATCCCATCTCTGGAGGGGCTTGTATAGGTGCTGGTGTCGGTCCAACCCTTATCGACAGAGTAATTGGGGTTGCTAAAGCCTATACAACCAGAGTAGGAGAAGGTCCTTTCCCAACAGAACTGCAAGGGAGCATAAATGATCAACTATGTGATAGAGGAGGAGAATTTGGAACTACTACTGGAAGGAGAAGGAGATGTGGATGGTTTGACGGAGTTATTGGGAAATATGCAGTACAAGTTAATGGTTTAGATTGCTTAGCAATTACGAAACTAGATGTATTAGATGAATTAGATGAAATTCAAGTTTGTATTTCATATAATCTCAACGGAGAAGAAATTAATTATTTTCCAACCAGTGCAGAGGACTTTGCTAAATGTAAACCTATTTTTAAAACACTAAAAGGGTGGCAATGCTCAACGGCTAATTGCCGGAAATTAGATGATTTACCCGAAGAAGCTATGGAATATCTTAGATTTTTAGCCGAATTAATGGAAGTACCTATAGCTATAGTTTCTCTAGGTGCCAATAGAGATCAAACCATAGTAATTGAGGACCCTATTCATGGTCCTAAGCGTGCATTACTTCGCTCTTAAAAGCAAGAAAGAAACCCTTTTTATAAATATAGATTTAACTTCAGAATAATGAAACCTAATCCAATCAAAGAATCTTATAAAAGTATTGATTTAGTAGCTATTGGAAATGCAATTGTTGATATCTTAATAAATACATCTGAAGAATTTATAAAAGAAAATAATTTAGATAAAGGTTCAATGTCTTTAATTGACGAAAAGAGGTCTAAAGAACTAATTTCAAAATATAATTCATCTAAAAAAGTTTCTGGGGGATCCGCTGCAAATACTGCTTGTTGCTTATCAAAGCTTGGAGACAAAGCACATTTTATAGGTCGAATAAAAAATGATGAAATGGGAAGAGTCTTCTCCTCAGAGATAAGATCCTGCGGAGTATCTTTCCAATCCGAAGAAATCAAAGAAGGACCTCAAACTGCACATTCTCTGATATTTATTACACCTGATGCACAAAGAACAATGTGTACTTTTTTAGGTTCATCAACACAGTTTAATTCTAATAATATAGATCTTAAGGAAATAGAAATGGCAAAGATTCTCTACCTAGAAGGTTATTTATGGGATCATAAAGAAGCCAAATTAGCATTTATTAAAGCTTGCAATATTGCAAAAAGATCAAATACAAAAATAGCGCTTTCTTTATCAGATAAATTCTGCGTAGAAAGACATAAAGAAAGTCTATTAAAGTTAATTAATGAGCGCATTGATGTATTATTTGGGAATGAAGATGAATATAAGATTCTTCTTAATACCGAAGATATCAATCCTAAGATTAACTGGCTAAGAAAATTATGTAATATAGCTATTATAACTATGGGCGAAAAAGGTTCTATTATAATAACAAATAAAGATTTAATTAATATAGAAGCCTATAAGATGGGGGATTTAGTTGATACAACTGGAGCAGGGGACGCATATGCAGGTGGATTTATAAGTGGTTTAGTTAATGGAAAGGAATTAGAAATATGTGGAAAGATAGGTTCTATTTGTGCAGGTAAAATTGTTACAGAAATTGGATCAAAATTTAATATTAATATCTCCAAATTAGTTAAAAGTTATTGCTTAGAATAAGTTCTCAAGTTGTTCAATACCCACTTAAAATATTCTTCAGATGCATCTGCTTCTAAGGTTATTAATTCTGGTAATTCATAAGAATGTATTAATTTAATCTCTCTTATTATTTCTTCTCTAAACTTAAACATAGTTTTAAAGATTATTTGATACTCCTTCTCTTCATTTATTACTTCTTTCCAAATAAAGAAAGACTCTATTTCTTTAATTGAAGCACAAACAGCTAATTTTTTTTTTAGCACATGATTGCTTAGAAACTTTGCTTTTAATAAATTCGATTCTGTTGTGATAACGAGTAATATCTTATACATTTATTATGTAAATCTTATAGAGTCTATTTTATTTATAAGATCATGAATATTATCAAAGCATTGGATATTGAAATATTCTGGTCTCTTTAATAAATAAAGGTTAATATTCAAAGAGGAAGAAATTTGGGACCAGACTTCTTGGCTATATCCTCCAGAATCTCGGCATAAGACATTATCAATTGACCAATATTCACAAAGTGTCTTTTCTAAAGGTAAATTATTTTCTTTATAATTAGAAGATTCAAAAATTGCAATATTTTCCTGAGGTAAATTCGAAATAAATGCTTTTTTCAAACTATCATTAGTAGGAAAAATTCTAGCAAATACTATTGCGCCTCCTTTTAAAAGGATTTCACTTGCCTCTGGTAAAAACCTTGATCCTATGGCAAGCAAAAATCTCTTTCCAGAAACTTCTATATTTTTCAAAGAATCTAAATCTTGAATTATTATTGAATTTCCTGATTTTTTTGAAGATCTTTCAAATCTAAAAAGCTTTTTATCAAATGCATTAGATGCTCTCTCAAGATAAGTAGAAATTCTTGTTGCGAATGGATGAGTAGCATCAATTATTAAATCAATTTGTTTCTCATTAATAATATGATTTTCAAGAACAGAGATAACTCCTTTATATCCTTTAATTTCACCAATTAATAAGTAACAGCCCTTCAGGTCCTTATAAGAATAAGAAGCTTTTGGCGTAACCACGCTTACAGAAACACTCCATCCTTTGTTTAAAAATGTTTCAGCAATATCTCTCCCCTCACTGGTACCTGAGAGTATCCACACATGATGCTGGCTTTTTTTTTGATTTTGCATCAAGATAACAGTCAATAATCAAATAAAAAATGAATCACTGTTTAATACAAGGCCAAATAAATAAGGCTCCCAAACTTAGATTTACTCAGGACAATAAAACCCCTATCGCGGAGATGGAAATTCTAATACAGGGGCTAAGAGAAGATGATCCAATGGAAAACCTTAAGGTTATAGGATGGGGAAATATTGCACAACAGATGCAATCAGATCTAAAAATGAATGATTTAATAATCCTAGAAGGTAGATTAAGAATGAGTATAGTCCCAAGAGAAGATGGGACTAAAGAAAAAATTGCAGAATTAACCACATCGAAGATTCATAATATTCAGAACGGCTTGAAGAAAAAGACTGAACCTTCTGAAGCAAATTCAATACCTAGTGAGAATAATCTTGAGAAGAAGGATAATCAAGGAAATTCATCTAATAAGATTGATGATATTAAGAATGAATGGGATTCTTCACCGCTTGTTCCAGAAATTGATGAGATACCTTTTTAAATAAATTTTCGATATTATTCAGTCTTATCTTTAATCCTCAAAATTAATTTACTTAAATCTCTTTCTAGAGATGCCAAATCCATTCTAATTTCGGCAGGCAAACCTTTATCTAATTCTCTCAAAATCCAACTGCGATTGTTGTCCAACTTTTTTATTATTTCTTCTATAGAAGAATCTTGGTCATTTTCATTTTGAGACATAATTTAAAATTTAATCTATTTTAAGAAAATGAAAATTTCACTTTCACCAGCCAACCTAATAAGTTTACTAGGATTCTTTTTATCCGTCGTAGGTTTAGCTGCATTTTTTACTAATGCAGTAAATCTTAGTGTACCAACATTCTTTTATGGTGTGCCAATTCTTTTGATTGGTTTAGCTCTAAAAACTTCAGAGCTAAAACCAGTATTATTTTTAAGTGAAAAATCATTTAATGATAATGATCAAGAGAGACCTCTGGAATTAACATCTTTAATAAAAGATGTAACTAAATGGCATTATGGTCAAACAGTTCATCTCGCCTCTTCTCTTGAGGCTTTAAATCTTTGGGATGAAATTAACCCGCCTGAATTAATAGAAATTGAAGAGATAAAAAGTGAGGGGAAGAAAGGCTTAAGATTAAAATTCATTATAAATAATGTTCCTTTCGAAATTTGGCAATCGAAGAAAGATCGTCTTGAGAGATTTTTTTCTAAAGGACTTGAAATAGATTTAGTTCTTGACGATAATAAAGATAAAATTGATCTTATTCTTTTTTATAAATGATTATTAAAAATAGATTTATTCTTAAATTAATTTTTTTTATTCAAATATAAATATCTAATCAAACATTTCTAATGAAAGATTCATTACGTGTATCTATTCTAAGCGAGGCATTACCATATATTCAACAATTTTCAGGTAGAAAAATTGTTATAAAATATGGTGGAGCTGCAATGGCAAAAAATAATTTAAAGGATGCAGTCTTCAGAGATATAGCCTTACTTTCTAGTGTTGGAGTAAGAATTATTGTGGTTCATGGTGGAGGTCCAGAAATTAATTTATGGCTTAAAAAGTTAAATATTTCACCTGAATTTAAAGATGGATTAAGAGTGACGAATAAAGAGACTCTAGAGATTGTAGAGATGGTCCTGATGGGTAGAGTAAATAAGGAAATTGTAAAAGGTATAAATCAAGTAGGTGCTTCATCTATTGGTATATCTGGTTTAGATGGCGACCTTATAAAGGCAAGAAAATTAGACAATGGAAGTCACGGATATGTAGGTGAAATAACTAAAATCAACTCTAATATTCTTGATCCTTTAATATCTAATGGTC
>CETG01087005.1_pt1 | contig 15887 bp, 16 predicted proteins | sample 361471 | NCBI WGS metagenome assembly CETG01 (sample SAMEA2622696, study PRJEB7988) | marine metagenome | isolation source: saline water (ENVO:00002010), including | reverse complement strand
AAATATCTTCTGTAAATTGGTTGACTAGCCCCACCTGGACCACCATGGACAATCAAGACTGATAAGCCATTAGGGTTACCACTTCTTTCCCAATAGATGGAGTGCAAAGAGCTTACTTTTAATATCCCTTGAGTTTTAGGATTAATTTCTGGAAATATCATAAAAAATTTAATCTTAATTTATTTCTAGCTAGTTCAAACAATTCATACATCAATATAATAATTACATGTAAAAAGATTTATGATTTAATTAGATCAATGCCAAATAAAAATAACTGCCTAAAAAGCCTTCGGCTTAATGTTCATGCCCCTTGTACAGGCTGTACATTAATAATCATAGCATTAACACAGATACCAGTAGGAATAAAAAATTTTGCTGAGCTTGCTTGTATAGGTCAAACATCGAACAAAATCTGGGCACTTGAAAAAAATCTTTCAGAAGAAATATGTTGGCGGTTCAGAAATGCAATGGAAGGAACTACATAGAATACTGGATGATAAATAATCAATTGCCATGTCAAGATTATTAAAATTTTTGATCACAATCAATTAGACAAGCAACACTATATAAATCATGACTTCAAAACAGTTAAATGAAGACGATAAAAAGAAACTCAAAGAAAGGTTGGCATTAAAATTTTTACAAAAGGGGAAACTAAAAGAAGCAGAGGATTTATATAGAGAGCTTATTGCCGAAGGGACTAAAATTCATAGTGTTTATGGGAATCTTGCAGCTATATGTATTTACAAGAAAGGTAATATAAATGAAATAATTAATCTTCTAAATAAATCACTCAATATAAAACCTAATTATCATCTCGCTCTACACAACCTCGCAAAAGCATACAAAGAAAAAAAAGACTTTACTAATGCAATTTTATACTACCAAAAGGCTATAGGAATCAAAACCAGCCACCCAGAAAGTCATTATAATTTAGGAGTTATATATCACGAGAAAGGAGAACTTGTCGATGCAATTTCATCTTATAAGAAAGCAATAAACTTTCAACCAAGTTATTATGAAGCTCACTATAATTTAGGAAATGCGTACAAGGAGAAAGGAGATCTAAACTTTGCACGCACATCATATGAACAAGCTATAAAATTAAATCCTACTTTTCATGAGGCTTATAACAACCTAGGGAGTGTATATAAACAATTGGGCTGTTTAGAAAATTCAATTAATTCATACAATAAATCCCTAAAAATAAACCCCAAGGAATCATTAACGTTCAACAATCTAGGAAATGCATTATTAGAGTCAGGAGATGTCAATAATGCTATTAAGTCATACGAAAAGGCATTAAAATTAAAGCACGATTTTCCAGCAGCTCATTATAATCTAGGGATTGCATATTTATTAGATAGACAATATAAGAAAGGTTGGATAGAGCACGAATATAGATTAAAACGAAAACGTCAACCAATAATTCCACATGCTCAACCTAAAATAATTCAGTGGCAAGGTGAGAAAATAGCCCCAAATGAGAAGTTACTTGTGATAAGTGAACAAGGATTAGGGGATACGATACAATTCATGAGATATATACCCCACTTAAGGCAAAAAAATATAGATGTCTCATTATGTGCTCAACCAAAATTACACGGACTAATTTATGAGTCTAATATTGATTGCAGCCCCATAAAACCCAAACGAGCTAATGAAATTATCGAGGGGAAGTGGATACCACTAATGTCAATACCTAGATTATTAGATATAACTCCAAAGAATCCTATAGTTATAGATCCGTATATTAGATCATCATTAGAACTCACCACCAAATGGAGAAAAATTCTTTCTAAAGAGAACTCACTAATTATCGGAATTAATTGGCAAGGTAATCCAAAAACAGAAGAAGACAATCTAAAAGGACGATCTTTACCCTTAGAAGCCTTTTCTGAGATTTTAAAGAGCAATAATTGCAAGTTTTTATCTTTACAAAAAGGTTTTGGGTCTGAACAATTAAAAACCTGCTCTTTTCAAGAAGAATTTGTGAATTGTCAAGATCAAGTCAATGAAATATGGGATTTTTTAGAAACAGCAGCAATAATAGCTAATTGTGATTTGATAATCACATCAGACACCTCAATTGCCCATTTAGCCGGGGGTATAGGGAAGAAAACATGGTGTTTACTTCATTATGTTCCTGATTGGAGATGGGGATTAAATGGTGAAAAGACTTTTTGGTATCAATCAATGAGATTATTCAGGCAAGAGGAACGTAATAATTGGAGTAAAGTAATTAAGAAAATATCAATTGAACTACAACTAGAAATCGGTAAAAAATAAAACTATAGAAAAATAACTGTTCAGCTATAGAATAAAGAAAAATTATATTTAAATTTCACCCTGAATCATGACAACAAGAAATTCAGTAATAAAATGATTAATAAATACAAACAAAATCTTTCTGTTGTACTTCCTACATTTAATGAAAAAAATAATATTGCATCTTTATTAGATGAATTGCTAGAACTTTCAACATTATATGAAATAGAGTTAATCGTTGTTGATGACAACTCATCCGATGGGACATCCACCTTAGTACGAGAATTGTCCCAAAAAGATCGTCGTATTAGACTAATTAATCGTTTAGGACGTGCAGGTTTATCTAGTGCAATTAAAGAAGGTTGCCTATGTGCATCCGGGCAAATCATCGCAATCATGGATACTGATGGTCAACACGAAGTAAAAACCATTGCAAATGCAATAGAGAAATTAATTGATGAACATATGGATTTTATTATTGGGAGTCGATTTCTCGATGCCTCTGCAATAAATGGGTTGAGCGCAGGCCGAAAAGGTGGGTCAAATATCGCCAACTCATTAGCTAGATTAAGTTTACCAAAAAAATACAGTAATCTTACAGACTTCATGAGTGGCTGCATAGTTTTAAATAGACAAAAATGTATTGATTATATAAAAAAAATAGACGTTAATGGGTTTAAGTTTTTTTATGAATTGCTTGCAGTAAGCAAAGGGAAGCTAAAAGGAAAAGAAATAGAACTAAACTTCCAGCCTAGAAAACATGGAGTATCAAAACTTGATGTAGCAGTTGTATGGGATTTTGTTGTGTCATTAGTTCATACAAGCTTACAAAGATTTATTCCACGTAAAGCTATAAGTTTCGGATTAGTTGGTGCAACAGGAGTAGTAATACAATTTCTTGTAGTTTATTTTTTAATGTGGTTTGTTGGAATAGACTTTGAAAGAGCACTACCATTTGCGGTAGTGACAGCGGCTACATCAAATTACCTTATTAATAACTCACTTACATTCCGAATAAATCGCTTAAAAAATAAATTATTATTTATTGGACTTATAAAATTTCTAATAGTTTCATCGCTACCGATTTTTGCAAATGTTGGATTAGCAACATCTTTCTTTAATTACGTATCACCAAATACATTTTTGTCTCAATTAGCAGGAATTATTGTCGTTTTCATATGGAATTATGCAGCTTCATCAAGACTAGTTTGGAATATCTAAAAAGAATATAAAAAATAAAGATAATTAATTACTGACAACCTTCTTTAAGTAATTTCTGGGAAATGCGGTCTCTGATTTTAAGAAATCCAGGACTATTTTTTTCATAATATAAAATATATCTAAATTCATTAGTAACAGAATCTAATCTTACATTAATAGGTTTTATATCCTCCTTATCTAATCGATAAATGTTAGTAGGCATTCCATATTCATGAATAATAGAATTAGTAAAGTCAAGACTCCTTGAATAAACAAAGTTAAAATTTATAAGGGAATTTGTTTTAAAATCCATAAAGCTAGATCTTGAGTGAGCCCAGAAATTTGGTTTGCCATTCGCTAAAACAGGTAAAACCTTCATATCTGACATACCTATTTGAGCTACTGAGGAGCCCCAATAATCAGAAAGGCCATAATGCAGTCCTAAGTTATTAATTTGCTCATGATCTAGAGCAAAATCTGACTTTGATAAGAAAGCAGATCTTTTAAATGCTGCAGGTAGATAAAATTTATTATATAAATTACTAGGGTTCATTAATAATATTGTTTTATTAATTGGCCATCTTGTAAAAGAATAATTTGGTGATTTTATAGAATTTAATGTAGTATTAAGAAACAAAAAGGATAGGAATATTGAGATTAAAAAACAAAATAGAAAATCTATAGTTTTTTTATTTGGAAGGTGGTAGATTTTTCTAAATGTAAAAGAAAAAAGTATTGATAAAGTAAGAGGAAAAAGTAAAACTGTAATCAAAATATATCTGCTATATATACCCTCAGTTAATAGTAAATAAAGAAGAGGAGATAAACCAGAAAGACCAATAAATAAATTAAGAAAATAAATATCAGAGTGAAGATGATTATTAATTTTCTTATATATAGAAAAAATAATCAAACAAGTATAAACAGTAATAATAGGACTTATTAGTCTCCATTTTAATAAAACTATTTTTGATTCAGAAAGTGTATTACTAATATTTATATTAAAAGGATACATACACTGTGTATTTAAATTAATAAAAATAGAACTAAGACCTATAAAAGTAGGAAGTAGGAAAAAAATAAAAAATCTAATTTGAAAATTATATCTAATTAATCCAAAAATATCAAAAGAAACTATGTTCAATATATGTGGAAGATTTTTTACATTGAAAATGATATCATTATATAGGCTTTTATCGACAGGTAAAAGGTAGTAGATTAATAGAAAAATAAGAAAAAGAAAAGCAATAAATGTAAGAACTTTAAATATAAAGAGTGATAAAGTAAATGTCGAATATATATTAATACCTATTAAATTAGAAAACAAAAAAAACATAAATAATGAAACCAAAAAGTAAATGAATAGTTTAACCATAAAATATCTACTTTGTTTATACTTTGTTATTTCAATTATTTTATCTAGAGACTTAATAACTATTAACGGTAAAATAATAGTAAATATAAATAATTTATTAGAAATAATAGCAAGTGCTGCGACTATAGTCATAAAAAGATATAGAAATCTTCTAGAATATGAGAAATAATTATTCTTTTCGGATTGAACCAGCTCTTTATCTACTAATAATAACAAGATAAAAAAGGTAGTAACAATTATATTTCCACCTTGATGCAAAGGGGTTAAAAAATAACCTAATACTTCTCTAAAAATAGAACTAAATTTAATAAGTATAAGATTAGGTATTACAACAATTAGGGAAGAAATAGTTAAATTAAATAAGGATTTGTTGATAATATGTAGAATACTAGTTGTAATAATAAAAAATAAAAATATTGAAATCAATGCGTATGCAGATTGTATTAGAAAGAAGTTATTTTGTCCGAATAATTTAACAAGCAAATAAACGATAGTCAGATCAGGCACAAGACTGGGTATTCTAGCTAAATGCAAATCGCCTATACCCACATCATCAAAGTTTATTAATGATATTATTTCTTGAATGGGAGCGAAACTATCAGTATGAAAAAAAATGTTTGAATTTACATAGAGACAAATTGCATAAGAAGATAATAAACAGATTAATAATGATGCTAGTAAATGGCTTAATGATTTAGTGTTGACTGATAAATTAAGTTTTATATTTGAATTAGGCATATATCGTTTTTATGAAAAACAATAGTTAAATATATTCTAAGTTAAAAAATAAGCATTGCTAGAAGAAAATGCTCCAAGTATGGGTATTTTTAACGATCCCCATTAATGATTTAAGCGTTTAAATAAGTAGGAACCAACAAAAACGGCCTGAGTCTGCACAGGCCGTTTTTTATTCAGAATGACAAACCTTTGTATAGTCTTCTTCAATATGTAAAAGTAGAATGCTACGTCACTTTCATGAGGAACCAATAGGAGACGATTTCCTATACCCAGACTGGTTATTAAAAGCATTAGAACTGTTAAAAAGGTATAATGCTTAAGACTGAAATTAAATCCCCCAAACCGTTTTAAAAATCTGGACAATATATATAATTTATATATATTGTCCAAGGTAAAAAGCTTTCTATTAGTTTCATTAAATTTGACACATCAATATGACTTGAAAGTTAGTATTTAATAAGCAAAAATTTTAAGTAGCTGGGCTTAGTTTGCATGAAAACCAAATAAATAAAAATTAGAAAAAATGAAATCTACCAATTGAAGTTCTAGGTTTAATTAATACAAGAAATATTTATGTAGCGTCAGTACATGAGTTATTAGAGAAAGGTGAAACCAAGCCAAACAGATATAGAAACGAATAAACTCAGGCTAATAAAAGTTCTTCATAAATAGTAAGCAGTCACCAGAAAAAGACGTATGCGAGCACTTCACAACCAGAGCAGAATACATAATAATCTTTGATAATTAATTTCAGACTCATGGCATGCTTGTAATCCAATGAAAGATACCTTCGAGAATGGTTTCAGTCAAGAGTAAAAGAGTACAAAAAGTTATCAATATTGATCTTATTTGTGATTGGAGATTTAGAGGGAATGACACGAAGACAGGAATTCGTACATCAAAAAACCTAGTGATTGTAACGACTATACTTTAAAAAAATATATATTGAGTACTTAGCTAATTCCTCTAAAAATAAATATTCAAACGATAAATTACAGAAAGTCAAACTGAGTAATAATTATTAATCCTACTAATTTAATCACGGATATGCTTCTGGATTGTCTCTTTTATGTTGCCTTATTTTAGAATGACAACTTTCAGAAGACCAACGATTTCGAATTAGCTCGAGAAAATCATAGATAAAACTATCAGGACAGTTAAGCTCGTCTTGAAGTTCTGATAATTCATCATTTATAAATTTGAATTTTGATCCAATTGGTCCAACTTGTTGATCTTTACTGGGCTTCCATTTATCCATTAGATAGAAAATAATCAAAATTATATTTTAAACTCGGAGATATAATCAACTAAAATAAACCATTTATTTAATAGCTGAATAACTACACATAATTTCCAAAGGGCTCTCACCTGAGAGAGAATACGAATGTTTCATACTTTGTATCAAAAGACACAGTCAGTCATAAAGAGATCCTTAAGAAAAATAATAATTATGGATAAATTAAAGCTTTCTCATGCCTATTCCTTTGAGCGAATAAAGGCATCCAGATCAATGCCTATAGACTTAGCAGAAATGGAGCCGCATATTTAAGCTATCATGATTCATCTCCAAGCAAGAGCATTAAAAGGCAGGGCCGTTAAAGTTTTAGCTGATTTATAATATTAATATTAATGTTTCACTTTTTCTGTAACCTTTAAAATCACATTTCTACTTTTTATAGTCCCAACCGACATACCCCAACAATTAGAAAGATAAGAATGCAGAATTTTTTTGATTTAGAAAATTATCAGTTAACTTAATAATTATGGCAATAAAGTAAAACATCTGCTAATAAGTATCAAGCAATACCTTTTTGGTTTTATTTCATGATCAATGAGAACCTAGTAGAAATCCTACTTGCAGCAATTCTTGTCTCAAATACCTATGACAAGGATCAAGCAGTTATCAAATGGGGTGGAATCGTAATAGCTGTTGCGGGTGTCGCGTCAGCATTATTTGCTTAAAGAAGTAATTTTTTATTTTCAAATTTCTAGATCAATTATTCTTGATCTGTTATAGATGTGATTTTTTCATCTTACTTATAGAAATCTGAATATCCAAAACATGGAGATAGCATTTACCCTTACTAGGAAAATGCTATCTCCTATTTTTTAGCTTACGTTTCATAAAGTTCTACTTCACCTTCTATTTTTAAAAATCATACTTTTTTTGACTAACGACCATACAAGAAAATTGTTTTGTATCACCATGAACTACATAAGAGAATCAGATCAAGCATAGTATTTTGGTAGCAACTGTTACTAAAACGTTCAACTCACCCACTGGTGAGCCGCATCTCGATTTAAGCCAAGGAACGGGGACTTAGATCAACATTCGGAGTATGAATGATGACCACTCTTCTATACCGTGGACATAGTTATGTCCAACACAAAGAACAGAAAACACAAAAAGACTGTGTTGAATTAAAGTACAGGCAACACCACTACAACACATGTAGAGATCAAGCAAAATCTGAAGTTGATTCTGAGCTTTCTTATCGCGGTCACAATTATCAAAACTAATTATTTAAACTACCTCTATTTAACAATTTTTTGTTTATAGATATACATAGAAATTTAGAAATTAATAACAGGGATAATATCTACATGAATATTTACTTCCTTATAACCAAGATTCCAAAATACAATTATTATTTAAATATTTTACAGGTTAAAATTAATTATAAGTTGCTAAATTTGGCAGCAAGTTCATAAAACTAATAAATAATGGTCGATAGTTGTAGTCAAAAAATAATGATGATTGAAGATTAAAATGCTCATTTAACACATAATTGCGTTAAAATGTTTTTAATAACTCCAAATCATAGTTAAAATCAAGTGATTGTCTTATTTAATTTGGTGTAAAGAAAAAATCTTATTTTCATAGTTAAATAATCCTAGGATGAACAGCTATAATGAGATACTCCACCTGCATTGAAGAATTTTACAGGTTTAAGTCGATCATATTTTTTTTCAATCTCAAGTGATTGTTCATCATAAGGATTACTCAGTACAACTTGTAATTCCTTCAGAAGAGTATAATCACCTTCCTCAGCTGCCTGATAAGCTGCTTCGACGATCCACTCCCGCCAAGTGTATTTAGGGTTATTAAGTTTCATGCTTGAAGAAGTCTCGTTTTGATCACCACAGCTAATAACTTTATCCCTCCAACGTTGTAGCCAGCTAACCCACTGAGAATCAAGTTGATTAGAACTAGGAATATAAAAACTCTCTTTTAAAAGATCAATACTATCGGGAATTTGAGACAGTTTTCGGAAAAAAATTGTATAGTCGACTTTTGAAAGAGACATAAGACGCAATACATCTTTGACAAGAGTAGAGTCATAACTACCAATTCCAAGTTTTCTGGCCCACATGGCTTCAATTTTTTGATTCATAACATTAGAGAAGCCTTCTCGGATATTATCAAGCTGGTTAAGAGCCTTCTTTTCATTGATAAGCAAATGTCTAATAGATGAAAGGAACATCTGATAATTAATCTCAGCAGCAAAAGGTTGATTAAAAAAAGAAAAATGTTCTCCACCTCCTATCCATGGCTGAAATTTAGGGTCGAAGAGTTCACAGAAGCCAAATGGGCCATAGTCAAGTGTAAAACCGCCAGCAGCACAGTTATCACTATTGAAATTACCTTGACAATATCCAACACGTAACCAGTTAGCCACAAGTGAGGTGAGTCGTTCTCGATACAAATAGGCTAGTGCGACAACTTGATCATGGAAAGGAAGACCCGAATCAATTTCATTCACATAATTTCTTTCTATCAGGTGCTTCACAATCATTTGTAGTTCATTAAATGCTCCAGTATGTGCATTAGTACGAGCACGACGAGCAAAGAGTTCAAGCTGACCAATGCGTAAAAAGGAAGGTGCAACACGTGTTGTGATAGCTACGAAGTTATCCAAAAGTATATCTGGATCAAGAGAAATAGAATTCTCGGAATACCAGGGCCTGCTTACTTTTTCGGATTTGGAAACATATAAGGTTAGAGAGCGTGTAGAGGGGATTTCAAGAGCATGCATGAAATCCTGGGCTAAAAACTCTCGAACACTAGAGCGGAGAACAGCACGTCCATCAGCGCCACGACAATAAGGTGTAGGTCCTCCTCCTTTTAACTGCATCTCCAAGCGTCTCCCATTAAAAAGACCCTCAAAAATAGAAATTGCTCTGCCATCTCCATAACCATTCCCAGTAACAAATGGACACTGCTGTATGTATTCAGTGCCATATATAGACAAGGCATAACCAGTAGCCCAACCAACAGAACGCATTGGCTCCCGAGCAACAGTTATATCGCCTGAAAAAAGACAGGTGAATTCCTCATCTAAAACAAGCTCATGACTTAGACCTAATTCATTAAAGAGAGATGGGCTATGAACTACATATTCAGGGTCTGGAATTGCCGTAGGAGTTACAGGCACGTAATGACCAGAAAAAACTTGGCGTGGATAATGATCGTTACCAGAAGGAGATGCATCAGGATCAACTACAAGTGAGTCCATAAAGGAATAATCAACGCATTCTAAAAACTCAGAAAAACTTTTAATTGTCTTTGCGGCAAACACTCTCGAAGTTGCTGACATGATCCAATAGTTAATATCTAATGGTCTTGGGATACCTAAACAAATCCCTATACCATGAGAATATTATCAGGTTCTTAATTATTATCGACTTAGTAGAAAGGGAATTAGCTAAATAAAGACAAATTTATTTTAATAATTCATGCATAATGGCAACGCTAATCTTTATTATTATATTTTAGGAAAAAATCACATTAGATGATTAGTTTTATATTCTTTTTGCTTAAGCCAATTCTTTTTCTAATGTTAAAAAAGTTTTTCAAAAAGCAAATGAAAGTATTTATTGTGGCAGCTTTAGAATGGCTAGTGTTGCAAACAGATAATGACCTTGACGATAAGTTACTTGCTAGAGTCAAAAGCCAAATGAAATTGGGAGTTGTTTAAAAAATAAACATCTAATATCCAGTGATTACTTTCTTTATCAAAGATAGAGTTTATTTCTGTCAATAGTCTCATCAAATGATTCTAAGCCTTACAAGGTGTGAAGAACATATTTAGATATCAATTTCCATGACTAGATTTATTAATATTTACATTACGGTAATGTTAAAAAAAATCCTAAAGTCAATTTATCTAACATTTATTTCTATAGTTTTAATTTCGATTATTCTTGCAGGCTGGACAAGTTATTCCATTATTACTCAATCACCGAAATCTAATCAATTAACAGAAGAAATCAAAGACATATATACTAATCAAATAGAAGTCTTTATTAACATAATAGATCTTTCTAAAACATTGCTCAATGACACAAGTAAAAGCAATAATGATTATATAAATAATAATATTAAAGTCGAATCAAATTCCCTAAATAATTCTATTGACGACGAGAATAAAAACGAATCAACTATAATGAATAAAAATAAAGATAACCCGCTAGAAATAATAATAGATCCTTCATTAAATGAAACCAGTCAAGAGCTAAAACCTGAGGTAATAGAGGATCCATTACCTCATGGAACTAAAGATCGATTAATTAATGAAGGCAATGAAGATCTTATGAATGAAATGTTCTTAGATTATTAAGCAATCTAACTACTGAAAATAAAATAATCCCCTTTTTTCATTCAAACTCATATCCCTGTGACTCTGTATTAAATAAAAACACAAAATATTAAAGCTATTTAATTCTCAATAAGCGGAAAAAATCAAGATATAGTGATCAATAATCAGACATATGGAATAGATTCATAGATGTGTCACAATTAATGGCAATATATTAGTAATATTAGAAATATAGACTGCAATTATCATGGGGGAGAAAAAGAAGAAGAAATGCAAAAAGAAAAAATGTTCAGCTTGGAAGGGGGGCAAGTGTATTTGTCACGGATAAAAGCAATACGTGCACCTCTCTAATCAAGCCAAGCAAAGTAATTAAAACAAACAAAAACTTTTCTATTTATTTAAATTTATCTATAAATAAAAAACAAAGTTGTATTAATATAATGCCTTTAAAAACTAATAATAAAGGGTATTTTATTTTACTGTAAACCTTTAAAATCTTCTATAGATAAAACATAGATATATACTTACGAATTAAATATTCTAGTTTTAGCTTTATGTTGTACTTTTAAATTAGCTTGGATTTTACCGATTAGTTTTTTTGCTTCGCCAATCTCTTTTTAACTCATATTGATTGCTGTTATACAGGTAAACGACTAAAAAGCCAAATGAAATTCAAATAAATCCTACTGAAATAAAAAGTTAATTTTTATTTACTTTGTAAAAAGAGAGCTCTTAACCCCAGCTTGTTCCCATTTTTTAATAGTTGGTCTTAGTAAAGACATTGGAAGGGCTGTAAGAATCGCAAAGGAAACAACAAGTATTAGGTCAGTAGTAAAATGATTTATCCCAAAATCAGTTCCAGAAAGCCAAAGCCAAGGAAATGCAGAAGAGAATAAAGAAATAAGCATTAAATATATTTCAATTAAAAGATAGCCTATAAGAACAACGTATCCAATTATTAATAGCTTAGTAAAAATTATCAGTAAGCTAAAAACGCAAGGGTTGGTTTTTCTCTTTTTTTGTTTTGGAATTCATGAATTCAAATTAAAAATATTAAAGCCTGTGGATTTGTGAGGCCAAAGCCTTGAAAAGATTTACTATTACAAAAATAAAGAATCAGAAGAAAACATGTTAGAAATCTGAATAACAAAACAAGTTCTTACTGAAAACCACAAATCAAATTCCAAAACAATGAAACTTCCATGGTTCTCCTCAGGAAAATCCTCCAAAAAGATTCTTGACAATTCAAAGAAGAAAAAGAACGTAGAACAAAAAAAAACATACAAGCTAAGTTCACTACCTGAAAATCTTCAAAAAATTGCTTTTCTTATACAACATAGTGAGAAAGAAATAAGATATTTACAAAAAAAATTAGACGTTAGTTTAACCGCTAAAAAGCAACTAGAACAGCAATTATCAAAAGAGTTAAAATTGATTAAGGACTAATTTTTCTCTCCAAAAATTGGTTTGATTAGGAATCAAACATCTTTTTACTAGTAGTTATACCTGACAAATTTTAGTCAACTTTAATAAATATGACTTTTAAAATCTTTTGATTAAAAATATGTCTTTATTAAAAATAAAGTTTTAGGTTTGTTATAATTTATCTACACATAACTTTAATTAACAGCATGGACATTATTTGATAATTGAAAGGCCTGCTCAATTCGGATTTGTTTTTGTATTTATGAATAGTTTTTTTTGTTTGTTGCCTGGGTATAAAATAAAAATATGACATTCCAGCCGACTTTTATAAACCCCTAATTAAAATTAAAAATGAACTATCAAATGTTAATTGAATGCTATGCATCAGGATCAGATATAACCAAAGATGAAATACAAATGTTGGAGATTGAACTAGATACTCAAATCGAAAGCATTAAAGTCTCTAGAACTCAAGGTTGCCTAGAAATTGCCCCAAAACATATATGCCATGCATCTTTTGTTTGCGAAGGAAGTATTTGGATAACTTGCTTGGCCTCTGTTTTGGATAAGTTCACACCTCCAGTATTGGGGGAGAAATCTAGAGGGGCAAAAGTATTTGATGAGTTGGTTCGACAAGGTTATTTCAATTTTGAGTAAATTACCATGTTCTTTAAATCAAAATATATATGAAAATATTCAACCTTAATTATTAAGATGAGACAGAATATTTGGGTATACTTATTAAATGACTAACATATCATTAACTACTTCATTTAAATCTGAATTATTGAATAGTACTTTTTCATCTCAAACCCAAGAGTTCAAATGAATAATTTAGATGAACTTAGAAATTTAATTGGAAAAATTCTTACCAAAAAAGAATATAAAAAAAGGAAGATGAAACGAGTTTTTCAATGGGGTCGATATATTCAATGGAAAGATTTAACGCCTGAAGAAAAACTTTCTGCAAAAAGAATCTTATTACTACCATTATTTACTTATATTTTACTAACCATCTTAAATCAAAACTTGTCATTAATTATACTTTTATTAATGGGATATTTCTTATATAAAAAATACCAAAAGCAAAGAAATAACAAAACAATTAAATAATTAGGAATAACAAAAGAATTGCGCTTTAGTTATTTGATTAACTAATAGTATTATTTTTCTTGAATGATGCAAAAGGTAAAAAAAAAAAAAAAACGTTTACTTTGTAAAGATCTTATAGAAGCCAAGGCAGAAGACGCTACATTTAGCGTAGAACGAAAGATCAAAGGATGAGATGCACACCACATTCACCGTCTGTTTACCCTGAGATCCTCGCACATGCAGATCTTAACCTAATGACCAAACTCACAGACTTCACTGTAATAAATGCCACGGCCCTAATCGCCCAAGAACAAGACAAAGCATTGCATCTAGCGTGGATAAGCAATACCGAAGTAAAGCTTATTGAACGAAAAAGTATCCCAGATAGAAAAATGCAATAAATATAGAAATCTTCAATAAAAAACTAATATAAGTTTTCTGATACTGCAATATTTAAAGGGCATCAAAAATGATTTTTTACCTTGGTATTTTAGTTTCGAAAAGGCCCACACAACACAGTCAAAACCTTCATTATGAAATAAACACTTCTCAATCCATTGATACTTAATATAAATGATACCAAGAAAGCTAATTTAAAAAATTAAATTTTAGAACAACTAGGCACTGAGATGATTTATTTCGAGTTCATACTTATTAAAGGTTTGCTTTGGTCAACAGCTCAAACATTTAAGCTAAACAAATTATTTAAATTCGAGTTTCTAAAATTTTATAAATAGTCTCAATTATCTTCAGATGAAACCTTATTGAAAAGAAAAGTATTTTTTTTGCTTAATTTTTTAACCTTGTAGTAAAGGCATCTCCCTTAACAAAAATCTTTTTTCTATTGATTCCTGCAGGTAAAGCAAAGATAGATACCAAAGAAAGAAAAATAATCAAATCCAAAGGGAATCTTCCAATTCCCCACTCTGAGAAAGCTATTGCGAATGATGTTGATTCCATTTTTATTTTTCATGGACAGACAGAATTTATCTGGAATTATTAAATATTGAATATTGACTTAGCAAAAATTAATAAGACGCACTTTAGGGCTTGGATGAAAATTTGTATTAGAATTAATTAAGGTTCTTAAATGAAGCAACTAGAGATTGACAATAAATAAATATCCAATCATTAGAATAAGTTTCACTACCTATTAATAAATACACTTATTGTTTTTACCTTTAGTGCACATTTGAAGATTTGGAAAGAGACTTGACTAGATCTATTACCGAAATGGGAAAAGAAATAGTTGCAGATTATTAGTTCCTAAGATTTGTTGAGCATAATTCTCATTTACTTATAAATCTAGATATGCATTCACTTTGCGGAGAAATGACTTGAGACAATAAAAGGAGGAAAGGCTAATAACTGCAAAGAAACCGTTTATGCGATTAAAATTATTGAACAACACGTTTCTTAACTTTATATTGAAGTGGGTCATCCGAAGGCTAGGAAATTCGCTAGCGAATTATCTAGAAAGCTAATCTTGTCGCTCTTGGATTATGCCTATGCCATCTATCGAATACTAGAAAATAAAAATGCAAGTTTAGTTCTCAGGAACTAAGATTTGAACCAAAAAAAGGGAATTCAAAAGTAGCATCAACAAGGGTGAATCTCTGAAGGAAAATGTCTAAGATAATTTTATTGATAAATTTCAAATGCCTTCTCCATTATTTGCAATACCTCTCAACATGGGAACAGGCACATGGATTGTGACCATTATTTCGGGCTTAGGTTTTGTTGTTATGTTTGGGCTGGCCTCAGCGGGTGGAGACTATCAAGGTTTGATAAATACAACACTTGAGAATGATGCACTTGCAAGAGAAAGAAGGAAAGACAAGAAATAATATGAGCAACATTTCAACGATAAAAGCTAATGAATCAAACTTATTCGGTCAAAAACAAAATCAAATCTATCCATATAGAGGATTTTAAATAATCGATCTAAAAAGTTTGTGTCTACTCCTCTTCTTTGATTAGTATTTTGGATTTTGCAAAGATCCAAGTTATCTTTCTGAATATGGTGATAGGAGCTTTTCACATATTGGAAGTGTGTTACTACTACATAAATTGGTGTAAAGAATGAACCTTCAAGGCAAGATGGGTTTATTACGCTTAATTCTTATGGGAGAAGCTAAAAGACGAAAGGAGCTTGGTTTGCCTCCAAGAGAAAAACCAGTTGAGTTAAA
>CETG01159635.1_pt1 | contig 15942 bp, 16 predicted proteins | sample 361471 | NCBI WGS metagenome assembly CETG01 (sample SAMEA2622696, study PRJEB7988) | marine metagenome | isolation source: saline water (ENVO:00002010), including | reverse complement strand
TTTTATGAAGAGAGATATTCCGCTACAGATATGAAGAATGGGGAACCAGATTTTATAGCTCTAGCTAAATCTTTTGGAGTTGGAGGAGTATTAATTAGAGATAGAAATGAGTTAAGACCTAAACTTATTGAGGCTTTTGCTCTAGATGGACCTGTTTTAATAGATGTCCATGTAAGAAGAAATGAGAATTGTTATCCAATGGTCCCACCAGGTAAAAGTAACGCTGAAATGGTTGGACTTCCTTCAGATGATTGAGATATAAACAGTAAGTAAAAATTATGAAAGAAATAATATTTATATTAATTTCAATAACATTAATTTTTTTAATACCGGCTAATGTTTTAGCTGCTCAAATATTGCAGGTTAGAGATTCTACAACCCTTATAATTGGAGATCAAAATAGAAATTATACTGTAAGGATAGCTTGCATAAATGTTGAGAAATCTAAAGAGAAAGAAGCAAAGAAATATGTTGATTTGCTTTTGCCTAGGTATTCTAAAGTTAATTTAAGGCCTAAAGGTTCTAAGGATGGCGTATTAATTTCTAGGGTTATAAGAATTGACTCTGATGATGACATAGGGGATCAAATTATTTCTGCTGGACTAGGCTCTTCAAATTGCTGATATTTTTCTAGCTATCCTCATTATTGACTTTCAATAAAACTCCATTGAAACAATTTCTTTTGGTTTCTCCTCCAAGAGAAAAATAGTTTATCTTCACTAAAAGTACAGTTCTTGTTGATGCTGATTTGATGTTTATTTAATCCTGCTATTAGTAATTGGTTAAGTGCGGACAATCTAATATCTAAAAGATAATTTTTATCTGTTTTATCTTTTTTAATTATACTTGAATTAATCATAGAGATAATTATAAATTCATCTTCATTTTTCTTCTCGTAAGAATTTGAATTTATTATTGAATGACCTATTCTTTTGATTGTAGATGAGTCGACTTGATATTTATTACAACTTATAGCAGGACCTAACGCAACAATTATATTTTTTATATTAGAACCATTTTTTTTGAATTCATTAAGAGCATTTTCTATTATTCTTTTTGAAATTCCTCTCCATCCAGCATGTATTGCTGCAACCTGACCAGTTGATTTATCTGCAAATAATATAGGAATACAATCAGCAGTATATATCCATAAGCTTTGTTTTTCCTTTAGGAGACTAATAATCCCATCACCCTTTGGCCATGGATAACAAATACTCTTATCGCAAATAATAATTTTATTACTATGTATTTGTGTTAATTGATAAGTAGAATAATTTTTAGAGGATGCTTTTATTAATTCTTGGGGTGTAAAAAAATAAGAATTTTTCAGAAAAAAAGCATGCTTAAAATTATATTTTTTAAGAAGATTAGAGTATATACATTTATGAACATCGTCAAAGACCCAATCGTTTTCATTGATGAGCCTTGACAAGAAATAGCTTGCAACTAGATATATTATTCTTGATAATTGATCAAAACTTATGTAATAGTTAGATCTCTCATCATCCAAAAGCCTGCAAATTTTTCTTCTTTTGGAGTTGTTTGAATTGAGATGAATTGCAGCCCATCAGCTTTTTCTTTAGACGCTTGAAAACTTTTTCGCGCCAATGTAGTTGTTTGTTTATCCATATCAGTTACGAGCCAGCGTTCATCTTGCCCTGCTTCTAAAATCAATTGTTCTTTTTCTTGAAGTAGTACAACAGGTTCAAGTCCTCCTAACCAGGCAGCTAAACCTAGAGAGCGAGATTTACTAAATAATCTAATTCCTGGGACATTGATTTGATCGTTAATTGTTTCTTTAATTGGCACAAGGCTATTAAACTCCATTGGCCATTCTCGAGCCTCCCTGAGAGCTCCTATTGGAAGGGTGGCAAAACTCCACGCATCTCCCCGAACAGCCTCTGGAAGAGGAATGGCTTGGTTCGTTATAGGTGAAAAGGAAGGGACATGAGGACCTGCGATATAACCCGGTTCATTTGGATAAATCTCTTGATTCCTTTTCTTGAGCCATTCAACTAGTGAATAAGTCCGTCTACTTGGAATTGGATCAATACCGACACTATCAGCAGCTTTTTTTATTATTGTTCTCATGGAAGATCTCCAGAACCTTAGTTTTGAGGGCGATTCCCAGCCTTCTGAATTGGACTGAACTAAAGCTTCATTAAGTGCTTTTGACAGCCATTTTGAATTAACTTCTGATGCAGGACATATCTTTTCCCAACGAAAAGGTTCTTCTCCAGAGAAATTCTCTGTACTAGAAATTAATAGTTCCCAACGTTTTTTACCATCAGATTCGACAACTGGGCGAGAATAAAAATCCAGCTCCCAGTCTGCTTTTTTTATGGTTTGGAATTTTACTGCAGTCATTTAGAGCTGCTTTCTGCTTTGTTTTTGATTGCCTCAAAAGCTTTTAAGGCACGCTCGCTTGCTTCTGCCATTACCTTTTCTTTTTCACCGATTATTTCACCAGGAGGACCTTCCAAAAGGGCTGTATTTAATCCAATTCTTCCTCTCCTTGGATCAAGATCGGTAATTAAGGCTTTGATTGTTTCACCTTTCCTGAAAACCTCTGCGAGTGATCTAATGCTTCCATTAGTAACTACTGAGTGGTGAAGCAATCCACTTACTCCGCCTATATCAATGAAATACCCATAAGGTTTTATTGCTAAAACTTTCCCTTGAATTAGTTGGCCAAGTTCTAATTCAGAAAATCGTTTTACAATTGCAGCTTTCTTTTCAGAAAGAACAAGCTTTCTTGTCTCAGGGTTGACTTCTAGGAAAGCCGTTCCAAGAGTTTTTCCTACAAGTGATTGGTGATTTTCACCTTCTTTTAATTGAGATCGAGGAATAAAACCCCTTAACCCTTCTAGATCACAAGTTACGCCTCCTCGATTAAAACCATTTATCTTTACTTGAACTACTTTGCTTTCTTTCTCTAGAGACTGTACTTTTTCCCAGCTTTTTCGGAGAGCAAGGGCTCTGCAGCTTATTGTTACCATTCCATCGGCATTTTGCTCACGAGTTACAAGTACTTCTACTTCAAGGCCTTTTGGGAAGAGTTCTTTGATATTGGTAATAACACCTAAACCACATTCTTTTTTTGGCATAAAGCCAGGTGCTTTTCCACCTATGTCAACATATACTCCATCACTTTCGACACCAATTACTTTCCCTTTTGCGGTTTCTCCAGTATTCCCAATAGGTTCGTTTTGATCTAATGCAGCTAAGAATTCATCTTCATCGAAATCAAAGTCATCGACAATCCTTTCGGCAAATTGATTTTCAGCTTGAGGTGTGTTTGAATCTTTTTCTTCTGCTCTTAACAGATCAGCCATCGAGATATTTTGATCATCTCCAATAGTTTCAGTTAAGTCATTTTTATTATTTCGAAAGGAAATATTGTTATCTCCCTTCGTTGAATCATCTTTAAAGTTTTTAATTGAAGGAGATTTCAAATCATCTTTATTTAATTCATTAGATTGAAGATTGTTTGAAGTTGGTTGATTCTTTTTACTTATGTGCATTACCTGCAAAGGTTTCCTCGGTTTGTTCGCCGTGGATTTTGGAGGTATTGGTTTTTGCGGCTTCGGACTATCTTCTCCAGCCATAATTACCTTAGGTTGTTTAATGAGTCATTCTTACAGGCAAAGTTCAGTTGTCACCAGAGCTAGAAAAAATGTCATTTACTTCTCAAACAAACCGATTTGATTTATTGACTTGGCCTAAAGCCTCAGAAGCCGCTTCAAAAGAGGGTTCTACATTGGTTTGGCCTTTTGGGGCGTTGGAACAACATGGACCTCATTTGCCATTAATTTCAGACACTTTTTTTGCAGAACGAATTGTAGAAAAAGTTCTTGAAAGAATGAGTAAAGATGATCCTATATGGATGCTCCCTTCTCAATCGATAGGTTTTTCTCCAGAGCACCTTGCTTTTCCTGGAACAATTTCTTTATCAGCAAATGTAATGCTTCAACTTGTTACTGAAGTTGGCGAACATATAGCTGCAATGGGATTTAAACGGCTTGTTTTTTTTAATGCTCATGGTGGACAAATTGGATTATTGCAAGCTTTGGCTAGGCAACTAAGAGTCCAATGTCCTTCTATGGCTGTTTTACCGTGTTTCTTATGGAGTGGAGTTAATTCATTGAAAGACTTAATTCCATTGAAAGAAGTAGAAGAAGGGTTACATGCAGCTTTGGCTGAGACTAGTTTAATGCTTCATATGCAACCAGATTTGGTTGGATCAGAAAGACCTATCGATGGAATTCATCCGCAGGAAGATTCGCCTTGTCAAAAAGAAGCTCCTCCTAAAGGTTGGAGCTTGGAAGGCGCTGCACCTTGTGCTTGGCTTACAGAAGATCTTAGTCGTAGTGGTGTTATCGGAGATAGTCGTGCCTCAAATGCTGATTTAGGAAAAAATATTGAAGATGAACTTGTAGCTCACTGGTATGAACTTTTTTCGGCACTCATGAAGAGTAATTGGCCGCCAGTTGGATAAAAATATCTTTTAAAATGAAGAAGTTTTTATATTAATACTGCAAAAATTTACTTTATTCGGTAAAATCTCTGCGTTAGATAACTGATGGTAATTTCATGACTACCCTTGCTTCGTCCGATGTTGATACTATTGATCATTCTGAAACCATCTCAGAGGGTCTTCCTGATTTCACCACAGAAGAATACAAAGATGCTTATAGCAGGATAAATGCAATCGTTATAGAAGGAGAGAAAGAAGCCTATGACAATTACATTTCTCTAGGTGCATTAATTCCAGAAAATGCAGCTGAGCTGAAGAGATTAGGTGTAATGGAAAAGAAACATATGCATGGATTTACTGCATGTGGAAGGAATCTAGGGGTTAAGCCTGATATGCCTTTTGCTAAAAAATTCTTTTCTAGGCTTCATAGTAACTTTCAGAAAGCTTCAGCTAATGGCAATGTAACTACTTGCCTTCTTATTCAGGCGATTTTGATTGAGGCTTTTGCGATTTCGGCTTATCATGTTTATATACGCGTCGCTGACCCATTTGCGAAAAAAATCACTGAAGGTGTTGTTAAAGATGAATATTTACATCTGAATTATGGTCAGGAATGGCTTAAGGAGAATTTAGATAAATGTAAAGAAGAACTCATTAAAGCTAACAAAGAGAACCTTCCATTAATTAAATCTATGCTTGATGAAGTCGCAAAAGATGCAGAGATATTGCATATGGATAAAGAGGAATTAATGGAAGAATTTATGATTGCTTATCAAGATTCATTAGTTGAAATGGGATTAGATAATCGTCAGATCGCAAGGATGGCTCTGGCAGCAGTTGTTTGAATTTGAATTAATTTTTAATCCTTTTCAAGGCCTTTAAGACCTTGTGGAACTGTTTTGTGAGAGCATATTAACTAATATTCTGTTCTATAAGGTATTTATTAATTCCTTAAGGATCTTATTTGTAGGCAATGTTTGGATTGATAGGACATTCGACAAGTTTTAAAGATGCCAGAAGAAAGGCTATGGAACTTGGGTATGACCATATTGCAGAAGGAGATCTTGATGTTTGGTGCACTGCACCACCTCAACTTGTTGAGCATGTAAAGGTCGTAAGTGCTACTGGAAAGGAAATTGAAGGAGCTTATATCGATTCTTGTTTTGTCCCTGAGATGTTGTCTCGTTTTAAAACTGCTAGAAGAAAAGTTTTAAATGCTATGGAATTGGCTCAGAAAAAAGGTATTAATATCACAGCTTTAGGAGGTTTTACTTCAATAATTTTTGAGAACTTTAATCTGCTTCAAAATAAACAAGTTAGAAATACCACTCTTGATTGGGAGCGTTTTACAACAGGTAACACCCATACCGCATGGGTGATTTGTAGGCAGTTGGAAAATAATGCTCCTTTAATTGGAATTGATCTTAAGAAAGCAAAGGTAGCAGTTGTTGGAGCTACAGGAGATATTGGAAGTGCGGTATGTAGATGGCTTGCTAATAGAACTGGAGTAGCAGAACTTCTTTTAGTGGCTAGACAGCAGCAACCCTTAGAAAAACTTCAACAAGAGCTTGGAGGAGGAACTATTAATACCTTGGAAGAAGCTTTGCCAAAGGCAGACGCTGTTATTTGGGTCGCTAGCATGCCGAAAACTTTGGAAATCCAATCTTCCAATTTGAGGAAGCCTTGTTTGATGATTGATGGAGGTTATCCCAAAAACCTTGATGAGAAATTTTCTGGAAATGGCATACATGTTTTAAAAGGAGGAATAGTTGAGTTTTTTAAAGATATTGGTTGGAATATGATGGAACTGGCAGAAATGGAGAAGCCCCAAAGAGAAATGTTTGCTTGTTTTGCGGAGGCAATGCTCCTTGAATTTGAGAATTGCCATACTAATTTCAGTTGGGGCAGAAATAACATTACATTGGAAAAAATGGACTTTATAGGCAATGCATCTCTAAAACATGGTTTTTCTGCAGTGGGACTAAGCCCTAATGTCCAGGTAGCAGTGGTCTGACTTATTATTAATTCAGTTTTAAGTGGTTATGGCTAGACGCTATCTTCTTGAATTCGAAAAACCTTTGGTCGAGCTCGAGAAGCAGATTGAGCAAATTCGTCAATTGGCGAGGGATTCTGAGGTTGATGTTAGTCAACAATTACTTCAGTTAGAAACTCTTGCTACAAGAAGAAGAGAAGAAATATTTCAAGGGTTAACTCCTTCTCAAAAAATCCAGGTTGCGCGTCATCCTCAAAGACCTAGCACTTTGGATTATATTCAGATGTTTTGTGATGATTGGATTGAATTACATGGGGATAGAAATGGAAATGATGACCAAGCATTAATAGGAGGGATTGCTCGAATAGGAGAAATATCTGTAGTTTTAATTGGCCAACAAAAAGGTAGAGATACCAAAGAAAATGTTGCAAGAAATTTTGGAATGGCCAAGCCAGGAGGTTATAGAAAAGCTCTAAGGTTGATGAATCATGCAGACAGGTTCAATTTACCTATCTTGTCTTTTATTGACACTCCTGGAGCATATGCGGGCCTTTTAGCTGAAGAGCAAGGACAAGGAGAAGCAATTGCGGTAAATCTAAGGGAAATGTTTCGTCTTAGGGTCCCTATTATTGCGACAGTTATTGGTGAAGGAGGCTCTGGTGGAGCTTTAGGGATTGGAGTAGCAGATAGATTATTGATGTTTGAACACAGTGTTTATACAGTTGCTAGTCCTGAAGCATGTGCGTCAATTCTTTGGAGAGATGCTGCTAAGGCTCCTGATGCTGCGGCTGCTTTGAAAATTACTGGGGAAGATTTATTACGTCTTGGAATAGTTGATGAAGTCTTGAAAGAACCTGCTGGAGGAAATAATTGGGCTCCACTTAAAGCAGGAGAAGTTCTAAAGGAAGCTTTGCAAAAGCATCTGCAAGAATTAATGAATTTATCAATAACAGAACTTAGAGATAATAGATATAATAAATTTAGAGAAATTGGTAAGTTTTTGGAATCAAGTCCTATTGAATCTACCTTAGGTGTATAAAATATATTTTTATTGATTTTCTATTGTCCACTGTATTAATTACTGGAGCAACAAGGGGAATTGGTAGGGCCACAGCACTCCTTTTTGCCAAAGCCGGCTGGGATCTTCTTCTTGCTTCTCGAGATGAAAAAGCTCTTAAATCTTTAGTAAAGGAATTAGAAAATTTAGATAATAAAGTATTTTATGTTTCAGTGGATTTTTCTAATTCTGATGAAATAGATCTTGCTATTGAGGAATTATTGTCTCATGGACTTTCTCCAAATGTATTAATTAATAATGCCGGGGTAGCATGGACTGGTGATCTTCTAAATATGCCATTGGTTAAATGGCAATGGATTGTTCAGTTAAATATTACAAGTATCTTTCAGATTTGTAAGAAAGTTGTCCCTGTGATGAGGAAAAATGGCGGATTAGTTATCAATGTTAGTAGTCATGCTTCTAGAAATGCATTTCCTCAATGGGGAGCATATTGCGTAACCAAGGCTGCTTTAGCTAGTTTTACTAAATGCTTAGCAGAGGAGGAAAGAAAATTTTCAGTTAGAGCATGTACACTAACGCTTGGATCGGTGAATTCTACTATTTGGGATACAAGTACTGTTCAAAGTAGTTTTAATAGAAATGCAATGCTTCATGTTGATCAAGCTGCTAAGGAATTACTTCATTTAGCTGAACAGCCTTCAACTCAAATTATTGAAGATTTAACCCTAATGCCTTCAGCAGGCGTATTGTGATTGAAATTTATGACAGCAACTATTTCTAATTCTTTGAAAGGAAATAGGCAAAAGAATTTTTCGGATTAAAGAAATAAAGAACAATTAACATCAAAAAAGATTTGTTCTCGTTTAATAGATGGTGGAGCTTCTTATTTCGCCAATAATAATCTTGCTCAATATATAAACCTAGAGAGATTAAAGAGCTTGAGCTGGAAGCAGCTGATATTGTATGGCATTTAAAAAACTTAGTCTTAAATAAGAATTCTTTGAACTTGTTTGACAACAAGAAACTGCTTTATCTATATAAAGAAAAATAAGTAATAAATTTAAAGTGAATTTTATTTAGTTCACTTCTATTGCTTTAATTAAATCTTTGACTTTTTTTATATCTTTAATTCCTGGGGATTTTTCCAGCTTGCTTGAGGCATCTATGCCAAAAGGTTTAATTGTTTTTAAAAGCTCTGGAATCCATTCTGCACAAATACCCCCTGCCATCCAAAATGGAACTTCGAAACCTTTACTATTTATAAATTTAGTTTGTATTTTATGACCTGTTCCTCCTAAGGCATCGTTGCTCCATGAGTCTAGAAGAAAAGAATCTACTGTCTTTGCATAATTATTGATAGATACTAAATCTGGTTTCGAACGGATTCGAAAAGCTTTCCAAAGTTCAATGTCAGGGTATTTTAGTCTGAGCCTTTGGCATTCTTCTATAGATTCATCACCATGTAATTGAATAATTGAAGGAGACCCTTTGATTGACATAGTTTCTTCAAGCTCATGATCATTGATATTTGCAACAACTAAAACTCTTTTTGTATTTGGATAAAATTCTTCTAGTGATTGAAATAGCTTGTGCCTTTTATAGCTAGTTATAAAGCGAGGAGAATTTTTAACAGCAATTACTCCAATTGCATGCACACCAAGAGATGCAATTTCTAGAGCTTGCAATGGCTGTGTGATTCCACAGATCTTTAATTTAATTGAAGAATTCATCACAATTTTGAGATTTATTTGAGATTTTCTCCCTAGGATTTGTTTTATTGAAACCTAATAGCCTATTTGGAGGAGAAAGTTTGAAAGATTGGGAGATCTTAAGGATAAGAGGTATATCTTTAAAGATTCATTCGAGTTGGTTCTTAATCCTGTTTCTTTTTACTTGGAGTGCAAAAGGACAGCTTTCAGAAGTTTCAGGTGCACTAATTCCTATTTGGATTTCTTGGTGCATTGGATTCATAACGGCTTTGTTCTTATTTCTCTCTGTTCTACTACATGAATTAGGCCATTCTTTTATGGCTATTCATGAAGGAGTCAAAGTTCGAAGTATTACTCTTTTTTTTCTTGGTGGTGTGGCCAAAGTAGATAGGGAATGTAGCACGGCTATGGGGGCATTAAGAGTTGCAATAGCGGGACCTTTAGTTAGTTTTTTTCTAGCAATAATTCTTTTTAACTCTATTTCCTTCTTCTCTATTAGTAATCAAATTTTTTCAAACTTATTATTTCAACTTGGATCACTTAATCTTGTATTAGCTCTTTTTAATTTGTTACCAGGTCTCCCTCTTGATGGTGGCATAATTGTTAAATCATTGGTTTGGCATTTTACAGGTAGTCAAAGAAAAGGTAATAAAGTAGCAACTTCTACAGGGAAATTTATATCATTAATAGCTATTTTTTTAGGTAGTTTCTTTTCTATATCTCAAGGAAGCTTAAGTGGTCTTTGGTTGCTTGTTATTGGCTGGTTGGGTTTTTCATTTTCCAGATCTCAGAATCAAACTTTTCTTATTCAAGAAGCTTTGTGCGATCTAAAGGTTGGTCAAGCAAATAGACGAAACTATCGCATTCTAGAAAAAGAATCACCTTTGAAAATTATTAGTGATTTAGCATCATCCTCTGATTCGAAGGAAACCTTATCTAAATGGATTTTTATATGCGATGAAGGTAGATGGGTAGGTTATATAACTGATGAAGTTTTAAAAGATGTTCCTGTTCAAGATTGGAATAAATATTCCATAGGTGATTATTTAAAACCTATAACCGAATTACCTTCTATTTCACAAAAATCTGATTTGTGGCAGGCAGTCTTGGAAGTTGAGAAAAGTAAAGAAGGGAGATTACTTGTTCTTAGTCTTGCAGGATTGCCTATTGGAACATTGGATCGGATAGATATAACAATTGCAGTATTTAAAAAGATTGGAATTAATATCCCTTCTATGTTTATCGACTTAGCTAGAAAGCAAAATACATATCCTTTATCGATTGCTTTACCTCAAATTGTGGAAGGAATAATTTCTTCTGGAATTTCAAAAAATGATAATAAAGATAACTCAATTACTACTTAATTAAAGATTTTATCTTATTGATATAACCTTTATCAAGATTGCTTTTAGACCAATTAAGTTCTTTCCAATAGGATATTAATTCTGTCGATAGAGTATTTTCTATTTCGGTTATAGGTAACTGTATAGGCATCTTTGTTGGAGGCTTACTTTGAAATAATTCAAACCATAGATCTTGAGGAGGTTCTAAAAGGATTTCACCATGTTGAAGCAAATGGCCTTTCTGCCAGAATTGAGCACTTCCAATTCTTTTGAAACCATTTTTATCTATTAGATCAGCGATAGTTGCCGTTGAAAAGCAGTTTGAAGAAGAATGTGCAGGTTTGTTTTTCCCAAACTCTAGAGGGATTCCTAGATTAGAGAATCCATTGATAAGCCATTGACTTGCTTTCATATAAGCTTCTTTTTTCTTTTTAGGAGGGTTTTGCCAAATTAAAGAATAAGTTAACCCACCACTGTGCAATACGGCATCTCCTCCGGTTGGCCTTCTTACGATTTTTATTTTTTGTTGCTTTTCTAGAGAGTACCAGTTGTTAGGAATTTTGGTTTGGTTCTTTCCAATAGAAAGCCAATTACCTTCCCAGGAATAGAATCTTGCAATAACTGAGAAATCAGAATTAAGCAAAGATTCATATAATAAAAACTTGTCTAAGGCCATTTGAAAATGCCCATTAAGTTTTATATGACCAATCAGATTTCCTTTCATTTATTTTTGGGTCAGGACTTTTCTCTTATAAAAATTAATTAAATAAATCTTAATCTTCTAGAAATTAGCACTAGTTCTTGATTTTAGTTTGAAAATATTCGCCTTTTGATAAATTATTGAGATTCCTAAATACATCTAATTGAGAAAAGTCTTATTTTTATATGGCATTGAGTTCTGTTTTAGTTGATCTATAAAATTTAAGAACTATATATGAATTAATTACTTCCTGTAATATTCTTCTTAAGTTACAAATTGATCTGAATTTTGTTTGATTTCATTTTTTGTATTGGCATTTGATCTTGTTTGCGATAAAAGCGGGTAACTGTTAGAAAATTTTGCCTGTTTCAATATCTGAACAATCTATTAAATTAAGAATCAAAAATAGCTCAAAAAAAAGGAAGCCAAATCCTTTTAGGAAATCATCTCAAAAAGATTTTTATGAACTTGATAAGGCTACTGTAGCGGCACATTTTGAGTTGAAGGAGAAAAAAAGAGATCTTATATATAGTTCTATTGCACTCGCGATGAAAATTGGCCTCCTAACTATATTTGCAGGAAGTTTCGTTAGGTTAGGAGTAGCTTCTCATCAGAGAATAATGCGGAATATAGAAATATCTTCAGTTCTTAATTTGGAATTAAAAAGGCTTGATAAGCTCAATCAAAGATTTGACCGTCTTTTTTCTATCGGTGGGAAAGAAAGATTAATAGCCGATCAAGATCATTTGATTACTCCAAATAGTTTCAGGGTGGTTTGGAAATAAAAGAACTTATCCTTATCAGCTTTAAGATCGAATTTGATTCATATCTATAAAGAACCAAAATCTTTAACAGAATTAAAATATGGCTTCATTTCAGGCAGCTCCAGGAACTGTTCTTATTACAGGAACCACATCGGGCGTTGGTTTGTATGCAACTAAAGCCTTGGTAGATAGAGGATGGAGGGTGATTACAGCAAATCGATCTCCTTTGAGAGCTGAAGCAGCAGCCGTAAGCTTAGGATTGCCTTTTGGTAAACCAAGACAGCTTCAACATATTCATATAGATCTTGGAGATTTAGAAAGTGTTCGTGATTCAGCTAGTAAATTAATTGATTCATTGGATTCACCTTTGGATGCACTGGTATGTAATGCCGCCGTATATCTTCCGAGGCTTGCTAGGCCTCAACGTTCAGCGCAAGGCTATGAAATTTCAATGGCAACAAATCATTTTGGGCATTTTCTTCTTATTCAGCTTCTCTTAGATAATTTACGAAAGTCAGCCCGCCCAGTTTGGCAAGGTAAATCATGGGGGATTGAACCTCCTCGCGTAATAATTCTGGGTACCGTTACGGCCAATTTAAAAGAACTTGGAGGTAAAATTCCTATACCAGCGCCTGCAGATCTCGGAAATTTATCAGGCTTTGAACAAGGATTTCTTGATCCTATAAGTATGGCTAGTGGAAGGCGTTTTAAACCTGGCAAGGCTTACAAGGACAGTAAGCTTTGCAATATGATCACTACCCAAGAATTACATAGACGATTTAAAGATTCCCCTATCATTTTTAGTTCTCTTTACCCTGGCTGTGTAGCGAAGACTAAGCTTTTTAGAAATACTCCAAAACTTTTTCAATGGCTATTCCCTTGGTTCCAAAAGCTAATCACTGGTGGATTTGTTAGTCAAACTTTGGCTGGACAAAGAGTCGCTCAAGTAGTAGCTGATTCTGGATTTGCTATTTCAGGGGTTCATTGGAGTTGGGGAAATAGACAAAGGAAAAATAGACAGCAATTTTCACAGGAATTATCTGAGAGAGTTACTGATCCTCTTACTTCTAAAAAAGTTTGGGATTTATCTATGAAATTAGTTGGAATGGAAAAATAATTTAATTTTGTAGATCTGTTTTGAGATTTAATCAAAACCAAGCAGATCAAAAATCTCTCTATCCTTTAGAGGCTCAGCTTCTAATGGTTCAACATTTTCAAGCATCTTTTTAGCAAGAGATAAGTATTCATTTTGAACTTCTAAGACATCTTCATCAGGCTCCATCTCAAATATTGTGCATTTCTTGAGTCTCGAACGGCGAATTGCATCTACATTTTTGAAATGGGCCATAGTTTTCAGACCAGTGCGAGCATTGAATTTATCTATTTGATCTAATTCTGCGGAACGATTTGCAACAACACCACCTAGACGAACTTTGTAGTTTTTAGCTTTGGCATTTATTGCAGCAACTATTCGGTTCATTGCAAATATCGAATCAAAATCATTTGCAGTAACAATTAAGCAGTAGTTCGCATGTTGTAAAGGAGCTGCAAACCCACCACATACAACATCACCCAGAACGTCAAATATAACGACATCAGTATCTTCTAAAAGATGATGTTCTTTTAGTAGTTTTACTGTTTGCCCAGTTACGTATCCTCCGCATCCTGTACCAGCAGGAGGGCCACCACTTTCGACGCATTGAACGCCGTTATAACCCTTAAACATGAAGTCTTCGGGTCGAAGTTCTTCGCTATGGAAATCTACTTCTTCGAGAATGTCAATAACGGTGGGCACCATCTTATGAGTAAGAGTAAAGGTGCTGTCATGCTTAGGATCACATCCGATTTGCAGTACTTTTTTCCCAAGTTTCGAAAAAGCAGCAGAGAGGTTTGAAGATGTTGTCGACTTACCAATACCACCTTTTCCATAAACGGCAATGACAAGAGCTCCCTCCTCAATATTAATCTTAGGATCTTGCTTAACTTGTACACTGCCTTCGCCGTCTGAATGACGAGTCAAGGTCGTAGTCATTAATTACCTTTAGCCAAGGATGTTATTTATATTCAAGCAGGAAGATGAGCCGTTAGTAAATGTTTAATTAATTCGATACATTTATAGCGGAAAACTAAACGAAAAAGTCAAGTTTCTAACACTTGCAAGTGAAATAAGTGCTAATACTCATCACTTATTTCAAATTCTTGCTAATAGTTATGCCCCGAAATGTGCTTTTGCGTCAAGCAAGGTTTCGCCGTTAATTTCTTTGCATCCTGCTTGTCGAGCATATTTTTCGGTATTCCTGCGAACTTTTCCTCGCACGAAAAAAGGAATCTTTGCTAATTCAGACTCTCCATCATCAGTCCAGCGAGGTAAATGATCATCTGTGTCATTTAATTTATCCACATGGCTTATAGGAATATTTGATGATTGACTTTCGTTTTTTTCTGTATGTCCCCCAAGGTGTCCAAGGTGGCTTTGATGGCCATCAGTGAATTCAAAATCATGACGAAACATTCCAATTAAATGTTCTTCAAGCCCCATCATTAAAGGATGAACCCAGTCGTCAAAAATCACATTTGCTCCTTCCCAGCCCATTTGAGGGCTGTATCTTGCGGGCACATCTTGAACGTGCATCGGAGTACTTATAACTGCGCAAGGTATCCCTAGGCGTTTTGCGCTATGTCTTTCCATTTGAGTTCCAAGTACAAGTTCAGGAGCAGATTCTTTGATGGCTTGTTCTACTTCAAGATAATCATTAGTTATAAGAGCTTCTAATCCAAGTTCCTTAGCAGCAGAGCGAACTTTTCTCGCCATTTCTCTGCTATATGTTCCTAACCCTACGACCTCAAAACCAAGTTCTTGGTCAGCAATTCTTGCGGCTGCTAATGCATGGGTGCCGTCACCAAAAATGAAAACTCGTTTGCCAGTTAAGTAATTTGAGTCAACAGATTTTGAGTACCAAGTCAGTCTTGATTGATTTACCGCATCTGTGGGATTTGGAACATCCATTCCAAGTACTTCATGGACGGCTTTAAGGAAGTCATTAGTAGCTCCAACACCTATTGGCGGAATATTGATAAAGGGCATTCCGAAATTTCGTTCGAGCCAAGTACAAGCTGACTCGGCTATCTCGGGATATAAACATACATTTGCATCTGCTTTAGGAATTCTTGTTAAATCCGAAGGTCTTGCTTCGAGAGGTGCTATTACATTGACGTCAATTCCATGTTGACCAAGTATCTTTTGAATTTCTAAGACATCATCTCGACATCTAAAGCCAAGAAGAGAAGGTCCTAGTAAATTGACTTTTGGTCTTCTGCCTTCGTTTTTCCAAGAAATTGGATTATGTTCTGAGTTGTTTTCAGATTCTTTTAAAAGTAGATTTCGAATTAATTGGTAGAAAGTTTCTGCGGCGCCCCAGTTTTCTTTTTTGCTATAAGCAGGTAGCTCAAGGCTTACAACTGGTATTTCAAATCCCATCCCTTTTGCAAGTGAGCCTGGTTGATCTTGGATTAATTCTGCTGTACAGCTTTCTCCAACAAGTAATGCTTCTGGTTTGAATCTTTCAACTGCTTCATGAATATGCCCTTTTACTAGTTCTGCTGTATCTCCTCCTAAATCTCTTGCTTGAAAAGTTGTATAAGTTACAGGCGGCCTTTGACCTCTTCTTTCAATCATTGTAAAAAGAAGGTCTGCGTAAGTATCCCCTTGAGGAGCATGCAATACGTAATGAACGCCTTTCATTGATGATGCAATACGCATTGCACCAATATGAGGTGGGCCTTCATATGTCCAAAGTGTTAGTTCCATAAAATTAAACTTTTGCTAGTTGTTGGTGGTTTAAAAGATTGTGTCGATGAAGTGGCCTCGCGAAAAGTTCAGCGAGATCAGATGCTTGGTCTATTCCATGGATTGGACTGAAAACCATTTCAATAGACCA
>CETG01168227.1_pt1 | contig 15998 bp, 9 predicted proteins | sample 361471 | NCBI WGS metagenome assembly CETG01 (sample SAMEA2622696, study PRJEB7988) | marine metagenome | isolation source: saline water (ENVO:00002010), including | reverse complement strand
ATCGTAGTATGGAGCTACGTTTAGGTTCGTCTTCTGAGGCATCTCACGTTTGTTCTAACTTTGGATTGATTAGAATTCAATTACTAGCTTAATGTCCTCAATCTGATCGGGAGCTCTAGTAATTAATCTTCTGTTCTCTATGTATACGATATCTCCAGAGTTAGGTTCAATCTCAGGGGTTGATAAACCTCCAGTAAATGAAACATCCAATAGTCCAACTTGCTGTGATGTATCAACAGTGCCAGAAGCAGTTGATGTTCCTCCAACAACTGCATTAGCAGCATTGGATTCAAATGCAAGTACTTTACCACCATCAGTATGAAGTTGAGGTGATTGGAAATATTTCAAAATACCATTAGTAGAATCCCAAGAAACTACAGTACCTTTCGCAGTACCACCTGTAACAGTTTGGGTAATCGTCTCATCAGCAACATAATCAGCAGTAGCACCATTCAATTTAACAGCACTTGTTCCACGTAATGTTGGATCAGTAGCAACATTATTTGTTCCATAATCTAATGGATCTTGAATAATTCCGATTCTACGGAAATCATTATCTACAGGGAAGTCTCCAGAACCTTCAGCATAAGTTAGACGAATATTCGTCATAACTCTCTTAGCAAATAGTTCTGCTTCAGCATTAGAACCATGACCACCTTCAGGTGAAATAATTAATTCAAATCCACCTACAGCAGTAAATGCACTACCATAAGCACTTGTAAGTCCAGCATCAGTGAATACTGTTGCTTGGGATAGTATAACACTAGCATAAGTGTATCCAGAACCTGGAGCTTCAATTTCTACACTTGATATACCACCACCAGCAGTAGTTACAAATTTAACTATACCACCAGTACCATCACCAACGATTGATGTATATAATGTCTCATCAGCTGGTAATCCAGTAGTTCCTTGTGCATTATCCAATACAACATGAACACCACCATCAACTGCAAGTGCTTCAGCAGCTACCCTAGATGCTTCTCCAGAAGCAGCAATAGGCATAAAGTCTGTAGATAGGAATGCAAGTACATCGCCTGTTGTAAGGGTGTACATGTGCTTCCAGACGTATCCACCTGTACCAGCAGGTTCAGTGTATACACCATTAGCAAATGTTCCTTGTCCACCACTAGGTGATGACTTTGGTTCATATGTTACATTCTGTCCAGTTGGATTAGCAGCATTCTCACCATTGTATAGGCACTTGAATACTTCATACTCTCCATTCATCACATAGAACTTAGATCCAGGTAATGAAGTATCATTAAGAGCAGTCTGTACACCAATAGTACCTCCACCACCAGCAGTAGGTGCGTAATTAGGACGGTACATGTCAAACTTTGGATTCAGCGATGTACTCCAATTGTAACGAGGAACAACAAGACGAGCAAAGGAAGAGGTAATTCTTTTGGCAGCGATTAACTCTTGATATACAGTCTGCTTCTCTGATTGGTTATCAATTGGTGCAGGAGGAATTTCTTCCGTAGCATATCTGTAAGATCCAGAGAAAGCAGTAGCACCTGAAGTTCCACCAGTAACACTAGTTTTAAATGTAGGTGTAGTAAGTGCTGTAGGACCAATATTCTTCAACAATAAACTGTTAGCAAGAACACCTCCATCAGCAACTACTCCAGTTCCACCCGAACCAAAAGTAACTGTCTCACCTACTTGGAAAGTTCCGCTTATGTTAAAGAGTTCTAAGTGTGCGTCCCATTTATTTGAGCGTCCCACAAAGAAATACATATGTGTCTTCTCAGCTTCACTGAGAGATTCTAAGAATTGCTTCGCATTGAAGATTCTAAATTTTTCTGAAATAATAGCTGCCATTGTTCGCTGTGCCTTGGTTTATAGTAAGCCGAATCAAGTTTATTTATAACTTATTTATAGTGCGTTTCTAATATGGGTTCCAATGAGATGCTCTTCAATAGGAGAATTGTTCGCACCACGTGTACAACCCAAGAAACGATCACTCAATTTGCTTGTGTATGAAATTTGTTCTCTACCAATTAAAATAGTTCCTGATGATGCAAAATTGGTAGTATTTGCATAAACAGTTTCATTAGTTGCATTGTATCCACTACCATTTGCATCAGTCAAATCAGCAGTGTCTAATATAGTCAAATAATGATTTATAGATGGATAACCAACATTGAATAGGTATGCATTATCAGCAACCATAGTATTTGCATTATCTTCAAATTCCTGTAGTTGCAAATCAAATCCTTCCCACTCTTGAATAGTATATGCGGAAACACTGTATCCTGCGTTGGATACAATATCACCAGTGCTCATGAATTTAGCACCCTCCCACTGTAAGAATCTTGGACCTAATGTTCCTTGATGATAAGGTGTCTTATAATCAATTCTTCTTAAATCAACAAATCCAGCATTATACCATTTAACTTTTTCTGATGGACCAATAGGATCTAAACCACCTATATCTGTACATACACCATTCAATTTGTATTGACCTATAGGGCATTCACCATCATCAACTATCCTTCTTCCAATTGGATCTATGTAAACAAATGGCTTACGGCATTGTACCTTATGACCAAGCTCAATAATACTGGTTCCTTGGAATCCTAATTGAATTGTAGGATTGCTAACTGAAGCATAAGAAGCACCATGCCATATAAGTCTGGACTGTATTAAAGGTATTGGAGATAGATCAATCTTCTTCTGTAGAATAAGAGTAATCTTCTGTTTAGCTCCATCTGGTGTAGTGATCTTCATATCAAGATCAAGTTGACCTGGACCTAATTCAACTCTCTTCTCCCAACTAAATTCTGAGCTAATAGTAACAGGAGATGGTTTGATTAGATCTGATTTGATTAAAAGTGTAAGCAGACTATCAATCTTCCTACCACGTTGTTTAATAATATCATATTGTCTTGCTGTTACAACAAGAGGTGCTTTAGTATATCCAGAACCAGATGCAGTTAATACTACATCAACTACATTACCATCAGAAACAACTACTTCAGCTCTAGCACCTCCACCCTGTTGATCTACAGGAATGAAATGTAATATAGGTGTTGTATAGTAATCTTTAGCACCTGATGGTTTTAGTACACCAGTATCATATAATAATTGGAAATCTGTTCTATTCCATGATATAGATGTTACAGAACCATTAGTAACCTCACAAGTTACACTAAGACCAACACCTCTTACATCTCCAGCATACAATGATGTTGAAACCTTACCAAAGAAACTTTGAGAAGGATCATCACCTGCAATATATGTTTTTGGTGTGACATACTGTGGCAGTTCATTAACTGTCCTATAGTAATCTTCCCCATCAATTTTAATAGTGTCACCAGCAATTATATTAGCACCACCTCTCTTTCTCTCATAGAAAGCTTCATCTGCTCTCTTTGTTCCATACAACCAAGTAGCAGAATTCCTCTGCATCCTATAGTCATTACTATCGTCTCTAACTATATCAACAGAAACACCAGCTGGATCTACACCTATTAATTCATACTCATCACTGAAATCAGGCATTCCTGCAAAAAATATACTAGAGTCATCCATATTAGGATTACCACCAGAAATAGTAATCGTTATTTGATCAAGAACTGTTAACTGTCCTCCACCCCGATATACCTCATAACTTTTAACATTACCAATGAATACTTTCTTTCCATTAATCTTCTGATATGCAACTTGGAAGAAATCACTAGTTTCACCATACCATTTTTCCCATTCAGAGAAATCATTGGAAGCAGAAGCACAAGTTAAAATAATTTCATTATAATATTGATTCTTCTCGTAATCATATAATGTTATAACAGGATCAATATCTCTTCCATATAATACAAGGATCTCTACATTATTACCTGCGAATATATTCTTATTGAATCTTATAGTAGGTCCACTAATTGTATAAGATTTATTTACTCTTTGTAGAACACCATCAATAAAGACTAAAGCAAATTCTGGATCAGAAATAACCTTTATTTCACTTTCAGAATCAAGAATTAAGAATGGTCCATTAGATCCTTTACTGGAGATACCAGCATTGTTAATACCACATCTTATATAACTTCCAACTCCATGTGCAAAAAACTTCTCTACTGCTATGGGTTCTTGTAATGTCTTTGTATTTGATTCCTGACCCCATAATGGTGGACTGTCAAATACAACTTTATTTGGAAGAGAAGTTCTATCAATAATATAAGCAGGATTGTGTTGTAGAACCCCACTCAATGCGATGAATAGATCTTCATTTACTTGGGTATCTACAGGGGTTCCATCTTCATAATATAATTCAAATATAGTATTCTCACCATCAAAATAATCAGCATAAGAAACATCTATAGTTCCTACACCGTTGTTTAATATTGTCTTCAAGACACCATATAAGGTTTCCAAAGCAGATAAAACATCTTCACATTTGGGATCAGAATCTAATATTATATTGCTATTTGAATATGGAACTACTGTAGTGAAAGTACCAGTAGTTAATTCATTATTAACTGCTTTTTTAGCAAGTCCAACAGCATGTTCATAAGCTTCAACTGCTGCTTCTAATTCTGAAGTCTTATCTCCTGTTGCAGCATCAGTTAATATAGCATCACCAGTTAAAGAACTAAGTACCCCACCAGTGAAATATTTTTCAGCATTAGCAATAGTTTTCTGGTTTCCACCAAATCTTATATCATGAGCAAAAGCATCAATAATATATCCAATATCACGATAACACTTAGTCTCTGTAGTACCCCAAGTAAATTCTGGATACTTATTTTTAATAAAACCAAGAGTTTCAGATTGAATAAACTCTCTATTCATCTCAATCTGATTAGCAGCATCAATCCATCTACCATTCTTCTGGAAAATATTCTTAATCTTCTTAAGATGTTTCGCATTTAATGAATCATCTTTAAACTGGAACCATCTTCCGTGGAAAGTAACACCTACTAATGGTGGTTGAGCAAATGTAATTTTATCTTCAACAACAGTATATGAAATACCAGGCTCTTGTAATATACCATCAAGTGTTATTACTAAAGATTGCTCGTTGTATGGTTTAAGAACATTTCCATCACCATCAATCAAATTAAACTCTTTAGTTCCTGAAAGATTACCTTTGTTACTAAGAGCACCATCAAATGTTCCATTTAAAGTAACAGTATTTGCTTTTATCTCAGCAGTATTTTTTGTATCAATTGATACAGATCCTTTTCCCTTCTCAACATTTAGATTTTTCATCAAAGCTATGCTTTGAGTAATCTGTCTTCTTGTATTAACTACAGTAATATTATTTTTCTCTGGATCCCAAACCTGAATAACACTTACTCTACTTGTTTTGGTATCTTCGCTCATTTTTGCTTGAGCAGAAGAATCAATTATAACTTCACCAAATAATTTAAATCCAGCAGGATGAGTAGTTTCTTTTATTAATGATCTCCATGTATTAATTGGAGTTTCTGATTTAATAAGATATGAATAATCTTGATAATAAAAAGAATCAGTTATCCTTTGATTAGAATCACTAACTTTTCCATGATCAGATTTATAATATCCTAAATTATCATAATATGTATTAATAACAGGAGAAAACTGATTATAATTAATACTTTCAATTGTTGCTACTTTGCCTCTGGACAATCCAATTATCTGTTCCTTTTCTCTAAAAATACCTGAAATCTCATTAACAAGAATAATATTAGATCCCTTTCTCCAAGATGTAACTTTAGCTCTAGCAATCTCAACAGATCCAGACTTCTGTACTACAGTTTCTCCTAATTTAAATGAATCCTCTTCAAATCCAGATAGAGTAAAAACATAATTTGAAGTAAATGAGGAAGTTAATGTACTATCATTATGATATGATCCACCATTATTAATAATCTTTATATTCCTAGGTACACCAATATTCGTACTGTTTAGATAACAATCAACAGTATTATCAATATTACCATCAACATCTATAATTCCTGTTACAATAGGAATCTTTTTATAATCAATCCCAATATTAGTAATTTTTATTGAATTAATTTCTCCAACAGAAAATCTAGACTTTGATGTATATGCAATAGTACCACTACCATCATGGGAAGCTTTAACAGAAGTTGAATATACTATTTGTGTTGGCGTTACATAAATTGCAGTCTTATTTCCTTGTAAGGGATCTAAAGATAAATTCAAATATGATTTTTCAGAATTAACAATCCCATCTCTATCATAATAATAATATTGTAAGAAATTTGATTCTTTTCTTTCGGTATAATTGTTTGAACTTATTCTTGCTCCATAACCAAGCTTAATATCAACAAAACCCACACCTCTATTTGTTTCTGATGAAATTAAATTGAAGTTTATACTTGGAGAAAAATCAAATCCACAACCAACCATTGAACTGTGGGTTGTATTAAATTTATACTTGTAATATTTCTTAACATCAATAACTGGGTTTCTTAAGAAATTAGTACCATCAGTAGAAATCTCAAAATAAATATCAGGATTGCTAATACTTGATACCTTTACAAGTCTCTTATTTCCTTCACTATCCTCTTGATCAAAGAATACTGTACTCAAACTTACCGATTCTATTGTATCTAAAGTCTCTGTGTAATCCCAAGCTACAGTTGCTTTTTGTGTGTTACTATCATAGTAAGTAATACTACCATCATTAACACTATGTCCTGAACTGAGATTATATCCAGCATCATAGACTGTTACTATAGTGCCATCAAAATGATCAGCTCTTATAGTATTATTCTGTGCTCTCTCAACTGTAATGGCATTTCCATTTGTACTATCAACTAAAAGTATTTCATCATTAACAAGTAAAAGATCTCCTTTTTGAATATCATTGCCATTATCAATATTCAATACTGGATTCTGAATAGAAAATCCGACATGATCAACAGAAAGAACTAAAGAAGGAGTATTATTATTAGTCTTACCTGCTGCACTATCTCCTATACCCAACTCATCAAACTTTTTATATCCAGATCCTTTATCTGTAATGAACACAGAGTTAATATGACCAGCAGAAGAAACTACCAAAGTTGCTTTTGCTCCATCTCCAGATCCACCAGTCAATACTACATCATTATAAGTTCCTTGTGTGTAATCATTACCTCCATTTAATATTGCAACTCTACCAACACCTGTATCTTTGAGAACCCTTGATATGACTGGGGTTTCAAAGACTATATCTTGATATATTCTTTTTCTTACATAATATGTTGTTTCTGTTGTACTATCATCTGGATCAATATTGATGTCAATACTTTCTCCAATCGCTACTCCATGATCATCAGATGTTGTTAATAGTGCTACATTATCATGCAATCTAAAAATATTCAAATTATCACTTAAAGATCCAATAGCAACAATTTTTGATCCAGTAGTATCAATTAAATTAGAACTTGTCAAAAATAAGCTTTCAGAAACAGAAAATCCTGTATCTGTTACCTTTATCTTAACTGTGTTTTGAGCAGTTGTACCCTCTAATACTTCACCTTTTGCAACTGGTGCTGCAATACCATCACTAAGTGATAAAATAGAACCTTTTGTGTATGATGAATTCTTATCAACTAAAAGAGATATTACTTTAGTACTTGATGATAGTACATCTGTACTACTAAAAGTACCTGATACAGAATCTAAAGCAAAATTTTTGGATGAGAATACATCACCAACTATAGTTCCTGTAGCACCTGTATTTGATTGTGTGATAGTATCACCATCAAACAAATATGCATTAGAGGAAAGTTCAATATAAAGTACTTTAGTTGATTGTGAATTAATTGAAACTACATTTTTACCTTTTACCGAATCAACCTCACCAGCAGCACCATATCCCTCAGTATCACTATCATCAATAACTAATTTACTTCCAACAGAAAAATTGGATCCACTATTAAATATAGAAGCAGATTTTATATCTCCTCTCTTTACATCATCAATTAATGCAATTGACAAATCTCCATTATTATCAATATTAGGAGTTCTAAGTCTTTTAGCTTTAACTGGAATATCATCTTGTGATATAAGAGAATTGTAGTTAGAATCTAAAGGAAGAGAATAATAATTATTACCTAAAATATATGGAAATACTGGAGCTCCTGTTGAATTAACGGTAATAAAATATGCATATGTTCCTTCTGGAAATTCTGGTGTTACACAATACCTTCCATTATTAGCATCTAAAGAACCAGATTCATCAACATAAGTCCAATCGTTTATAAAAGTTCCTATTGGATATGTTGTAGTTGAAGGACCACCTATTCTACCAGTATTCTTAGAATAACTAGACACCATTCTTACCACAGAACTTGAAGAATCTACAGCATCACTGTATCCATAAGCACCATATATGGGGTTACCATCATATGCAAACCCTAGAATAGGTGAATGGGATACCCCAGTGTCATTTGCTCTTAATGTAGTAGGAGATGCGTAATAAGCATACCCCTGTCCTAAAGAAATATCAAAGTTCTTGAACCAATAACCATTATCGGCATCTAAGCTTGTTTGATTTTTATAATACCTATCTTTTCTCCATTCTTTAATAGAAGCAGTTGCGGTTGCTTTACCTCCAACAGAAAGGATTTCAACCACTACATTTTCACTAGTATAAAGACTTCCACCATTAACTTTAACAAATCCTGTTATCTGACCAGTATTTGAGACTTCAGTAATATAGTCAGCAAATCTTCCTTTACCTGCTTTATCTGTAATTCTAACTTCTGGTGGAGATGAATAATACTCACCAGTATTATCAATAGTAATACTTGTTATTACTCCATTACTAATAACTGCTGTACCCTTTCCATTCCTACCAGATACAATATCCACAGTTGGAACTGTTGTATAATCACCAGGAGTATCAACAATGATAGATTCAACTACTTCACCAGCAAGTTTCGCTCTTGCAAGAGAAGGTACGTTATTAATTAATACATATGGAGGTTTCTTATAACCATCACCTCTTGTATCTACACTAATCTTCTGAATAGCACCATTAAGAATTGCATCCTCATCTTTATATCCCATAAATGGAATACCATTCATAGCAATACCAACATCTCTATACTGAGTCTCATATGTCTCGGTTACAGAGATAGGATGTTTTCTAATAATCTTTAAAAGCTTCTGATCTTGTGCATCAGAAGGTAATGTACCAATAGCATGTGATGGAAATCCAGAAGAAGTAATATAATACCCTTCACCATCCTCAAAGATTGCTGATACATTGGGATTGAGATCTGCTATAGCAGCAGTACCAGTACTAGTAATCCACCTTATATTATTTTGTGAATCAACTATTCTAGGATCTGTTGTTGTAAATCCAGACTCAGAAATCTCTACCCTATCATTTTTATTGGAATAAGGTGCTTCTACTTCATTCTCTAAATTATATAAAACACCAAATACTAATAATTCTACACCATTACCAGAGACGTTAGCACCATATGTTACAGGAGTTCCTATAGGATGTGCTCCAGTACCAGTCCTAGTTTTAACTACAAATTGATTTACATTTTTATCATCATATGTTATAACTTCATCATCTAAATTAAATGATCCTTTCTTATTCCACGCCATTGTGGAAAACACATCAATCCTATCACCAATACCAATATTGGCATCAACTTCTTTTGTTAATTTAGTCCTTGCTGCAATAGAAAAGTTACCATTAACACTTGCTTCATTTAATATAAGTTCATATAATTCTTCACCGTCAAACTTACCAGAATACCTAACATTATCAACTACAGCAGATGCATAATCTCCATCTGTTTGTGTTATTTTCTTTCCAATAAGAGTATTAACATCACCAGATAAAACTTTTGCCTTAAGTGAATAATTCTTTATCCAATTAGACTCTGATGCTTTTAAAGTATGATCTCTTGGGTATGAAACTTCTGGTTCTTTATCAGTATCAATAAGACACTTAAATAAGAATTTAACTGAACTATCAGTTCCCTTTGATTGATAGAAAGAACTTATATGTTTAATAAGAGTTCTTTTATCAACACCATCTTTAAGATACGATTCTGGAAAATCAGCAAGGTATTGTTTTTCAAAACTTTTTACAAGAGCATATAAGAAAAGATTACTTATATTCTGTACAGTAGATCCAGACAAATGATCTGCTGCCTGTGTTGTAACAAATGTACTAGTACTATAAAGATCTCCAAGCTTTGTGTTACCACTTACTCCACGACTAACTTCTAGAAAATCAGTGGCAGTCTTATTCCCATAGAAACATATTTCATCTTCTATCTTAATATATCCACTCTTAGGAAAAGAGCTAGTATCAACAACAGTAATTACATCAGAAGTAGATGTAACAAACGAATCAACAGTTGTTGTCTGATTTAATATATTCTTCTCGTAATAATCAATGTCAGCATAAGTTTGGATATTATTAATAATATCCAAAGGTTGTCCTTGAATCTCTAGCTGCTCATAATACTTCTGTATAAACTTAGAAAACAGTTCATACTCTTCATTGATAAAATCTGGCAGTTGTGACTCAATTAAGAATGAGACTTTATTGGCAGTTTTAGGCACTACTCTTCTTTATATGCAACGAATTTACTTTGTGACACATCTACATCTAGATATGCCTCACGCTTAACTTCAATATCCTTATTAGCAGGCTTCACTCGTAATTCAATACGATTGTCTGAAAAACTACCTTTTAAGATAGTAAAGTTAAACATTTCAACTTCACCTTTTTCATAATTAACAGTTCCAACTGAATCATCTAATAAGATCTTCTCACCAGTCAGAGAATCTAGTCTATATAGCACCAATTTGCCTTTTCTATCTTCAAGATATGAGGTATAATTAGGAAACTCAAAGGTTGTCATGCCAGTAGACCAAACTACAGGATTATCACAATCTATAAGAAAAGGATTCTGATAACAAACTTCATAATACGCAGATGAATTGATCTGTGCTATGAAATCCTTCCTCATAACAATATCAGTTTCATTTGAATTTATAGAACGATCTGCTCCATCTATAACACTGATAAACTTACTATATCTGAACTTACCATTAAACTTCTCTGTTCCTGATGATTTCAAATACTCTTGAATTGCAGAAGTTGATATTGCTGCAATTTCAGCAGGTAACAGTTTAGTCTTTGTAGAACTATAATATATGTCACTATTGAGTTCAACATATAAAATAGAAGGATCTACAAATTCAGGTCTAACTGAAGCAACAGTATATTTCTTAAGATTTGTTGATAAATCATTTTTTGTAAATGCTGATAACGTAGTGGCATCAGTGGGTTTCACGGAAAGAAATACTTTACCATATGCAGGTGGTACTTGATCTTCGCCACCAAATACAATGATATCGCTAACTGCTGGATATAAGTTTCTAACTATAGCTTTATAGTCATTACCAGTTACTGCTCTATTCTGTGATCCAAAGAACTTAGGAGCATTGAATTTAATCTTATCAATACTTTCAATTGCTGCTCCACCAGTAGCATTTTCAACAGTAGTAAGATCTGTAACACCAAATGGATGAGAAATCTTATTTCCACTATCATCTCTCAAAACACCATTAAATCTAAATGTCTTTACTCCATTAGTAGCATCACCATTTGTTGTTACGTAACTTATATCAACTACTTCACCATCTTCAAGCTTTCTACCAATAACACCATCACCAAAGAATAACTCATATCCCTCATCTTCTATTTCATTAACGAAGAAAACCTTGTCTGTAGATCCTATTTCTAATATATTATTTGCTTGTTCGTAAGTATCATAAACAGTTGAAGATCCAGATGCATATACTTTAACTCTAATTGTATTAGTATCAGCAGATGAATTGTCAATTACAAACCTTTGATCTGATACTACATTTTGAACAACAGTTCTTGTATTAATTAAAGATCCTTCATATATGGGAACATTAGTCCAAGTTGCAACCCTATTATTAACTTCAGTTCTATAATCCTCTGCTACAACAAATCTGTAAAGAGATCCATCGTAGTTAGTAACAAATCCACTACCAGCTTCAAATACAACGGTTTCTGGTGCAAGGTTACTAAAGGTTATACTTAGATCAACTACTGCCTTTGGTGCAGTAATGGACTTTGGAGTATAACCCAACTGTTTTGCCAGAGACACCACATTGTCCCTGAGAGTAGAGGAATCAAGGAACAGTTCATTCACTACCATATTGGTATTGAACGCTGTGTAGTACGTATTATATGCCAATACGTCAAGCATATTAGTTAATACGGAACCTTCAAAGTCATAGTCCGTAAAATCTGACTGTGCTCTCATATAGTCCTTGAGAGCTGTCTTAATATCAGCGAAGTCTAAATTGTTTACTTGGGTATATGGCATTATCTCGTCCTTGCAAGGAAGAAGTCTACATTGACTGGTGGATTATCTGTACCTCGTATTTCATATGTCATCTCAACATCAAATCCATTATCATCAAAGTTTGGAGTAGCTTCCAGACTCAGTACTCCTATACGTGGTTCAAATTTCTTTATGGTTGATATAATATTATTCTGGATTGCTGCTGCTGTAGCAAAATCCATAGGTTCAAATAAAAATCTTCTAAGATCACTGCCGTACTCTGGTTGGTATACACGCTCACCCTTATTGGTCATCAATAAATTTACAATTGACTGCTTAATAGCAGAAGCATCCTTACTAACAACTAAGTCATTAGTAACAGGATGCTTCTTAAAAGTAATATTAATGTCCTTAAAGGACAACGTGGCCGCCATTTACCGACAATATACGAAGTCAGTAGTTATTTAGCGACTTTATTCTACTTTATAAAATGTATAGCATAAAAATAGTTCCTCACCCTTCTTAATATCCTTGATAGTCTTCATATGATAGATATCACCCCATTCCTGATCTACTGACCATTTAATACAATTAGGGTCATCAGAGTGATTTACAAAACCTCCTAATGGAGTTCTCATAATCTCCTTATCCACTACCACATGAGATATACCAAGATACATCATAGCAGGTATGTCTTCTTTCGCAAAAAGACCTTGACCTGCTATAGGACTGTTTTTTATATGTAATTCTTTAGGTAGTGCTTGATAAGTCACTTACCCTGTCCTCTATACCGCTTCCTTGCTTTATTACGTGAAGTTGCGGAAAGCTTAGTGTTTTTAGAAGATCCTTGTCTTGTAATCTTAGGTTTTGCAGGAACATAGTTCCCATCGTTGTATAGTGCCATGATAATCTCAAATTGGTATATTATAGCATAGATTGGTCACATGTAAACACTATGACTTCCAAAAAGTACATTTCCACCTGGAACTAATTGAGCACCTTGTCTTGCAATCATCTTACCATTAACCAGAATACGAGGATTACTCACATCAGCAAGTTTATCAGAGTGTGGAGGTGGAGGCGGTAGTAAAGGAGCAGTGTGTTCTACAAATTCATCTCCATTACGATGAACTTCTCTTCCATTTACAAATACATCAGGAGAATACCCTTTTCCACCTGGTTTTGGTACAGGGATAGGATGTACGTCATGATTTGCATACAATCCTGGTGCATGTAGTCCTATTGGTATTCCTGCCATTAGTCTGCAATGTAATAAGGGTCATCTCGGCGTTTAATGCCAGCTCTATTTAGAAGAAACTCTGTACGCTCTGCCATCTTAGCACCGTTAAAACGTACAGGAAGGTAGAAATACCATATATTGCTTGCCAAGTACGCTCCATAGGTCTCTGCTGCTGTCTGAGAGACATCCTTCCACCATGCACGAGTTGCACCAGGCATAACATCAGGAACAACTATCACTTCTGCTGCTGCTTTTATCGTATATACAACAGTATCTAAGTTAGAAGGTTTATACGTTAACATTTGCCCCATTTTAGGTATAGCATTAACGGTTGGATCAACATAAGCTATAGGTGGATTATTTACAGCATATTTCGTGTGATAATCCCATCTAGTATTACCATAGGAATTGGAAACACTTATATCAGTATTCAACCATTGACCATATTCACTATCAAGTGGAACAATATAATGTTCCATATCTTCTGGTAATCCACCGATAGTATCTTTAAACTCTAATTTACCTGTGGTCGGAGGCTCGGCGTTACGGCGTATCCACACCCCATCACTTCGTACCCTCCAAAACTCTTTATAGTTTGCTAAATCCTCTTCAGTAACTGTTTCAATCTTATTTTCTGGGTCATATAGATATGAATTTGCCCAACCTCTCATCTGAGGTTGTTCATAAGACTCTCCATTTATGATCTGTAACTCCTGATCATAAAAAGCATATTCTGTGAAATGCCCAGAAAGCTCAGCGATACCGACATAACCTAGCGTTAACGCACTAGATGTCATATTCTGGGTAATCGTGATACCTGGATCAATACAACCACCGCTTCCAGCGAGTTCTGTTGTATCCTCTATAGTAACATTATTTGATCCCCAGATCTTCTGTTGCATCTGATCATCCCACTGGGTTTGCTCCCAAGGTGGAAGATCATTATCAGAATTATTTCTTTCTGGCCAAAGATCTATTCTATCAATACTTACCTTAAGCTTAATGATCCTCTCATCCTCAAATGCTGGTAACATCCATATCTGAGTGTCACCTATTTCTTCCCATGTCATCCAAGGAGCAGTTTGACTATTAAACCCCAAGTTAAATAACTGCCACTTTGCATCATGATTCTTTGGGTAGAATCTACCAGCATAAAATGGTACACCATTCTTTTCAGATAACTTACCTAATGCAGCTACATCCTTAGTCTCAACGGGACCAATACCACCCATCGTATATGCAAATACATTAATCAGTGGTAGTGCCATGCAACAATTCCTCTACTGAATTATGTAGATAGTCAAGTGTCTCTGCAATCTTTTCATGAGTCTCCGACTTCGGACGCTTGTACATCAATTGAGGTGCTTCTAAGCGAGAAGTCCTCTGCTCTAGCAGTGTCAATCTGTCGGACAACTGTTGGAGATGCTCGCTCAACTGCTTTATGGTCAATTGCTTGTCTGCTCTCTGCATCTCTTCCTGAGAATCTAAGGGCGGCTCCTGCTTCAAATCCATCACAAAATTCCTCAAAGTTATCTAATATTTCTTGGTAGTTCTTATTCATGAATAAAATCCTTTAAGTCTGGTGGTCCATCAGTTGATTGGGAAGGTCTTCCAAATCTTACTGTTTCCTCCAATTTATATAACGCATCTTCCAGAGCTTTGATTCTCTTATCATCATCTTGGATTTTCTCTGCGAGTTTCTCTAGGTAGTCTGCCATCCTATTGATCTGTGCGTCATGCACATGCACAGCATACTTTGGATCCTCCATAAGCTGCTTGTGGGCATTTTCTTGCTCGTCTTTTTTGGTCATTTTTTTGCTGGAAAATTTTTTTCAAAATCAAGGTTTTGAATTTTCAATTTGGTAGAAATATTTATATGTCGTTGGGATACTTTTGTAGACTTGGATATCGTTAGGAGTCCCACTCGGCATCGCCCCACGCACCGCACCCACAAAAAAACCCTGTCATTTGGGACAGGGTGTGCTAGACTGTTAATGTCTGTCGCTGATATTCCAACTGCCTCCAGTTGGGGTTTTCAAGTCTTCCCAGTTTCGTTGCTGCATTGCTTGAAATGCTGCTAGGACTGCTGGATCTTTCATTGCTGATTCGTTAGCAAGGACACGTCCGTTGAAATAGGATTTGAGTTCGTTTGTTTTGTTCATACTCTTATTATAGAGGATAGGGTGACGGTTGCCCATCACCCTTAACAATTTGTTAGAATCCAGGTGCTATGAGTTCACACCTAATACCAGCACCTTGATAAAATGCCAGCATGTCCAACGCCTTCTGATAAGTGTTGAACGTGATACGCCTGGACTGTCGCTGATCGTTGGGTGTCCAATAGCGGATTGCAGTTGATGTGCTCATTTAAATAAATGCGTTGTTGGTTTGGACTTGTGAGATAAGAACGCTGTCTTGCCTGAACTGTTTTTTATACGCTGCTGCGATGCAGTTCA
>CETG01022067.1_pt1 | contig 16015 bp, 15 predicted proteins | sample 361471 | NCBI WGS metagenome assembly CETG01 (sample SAMEA2622696, study PRJEB7988) | marine metagenome | isolation source: saline water (ENVO:00002010), including | reverse complement strand
AGCGCCTGCATCCGCACAGGCAGCTGATGATCCGAGGCAGCCCTCGGTGGAAAATCCGCATATGCACTTCTGGGGAACCTCCGACCTGTCCTCATGCTGGACTCACTTCGATAGCAACGACTCAACTGGCTCTTCTGAGGAGGGCTACGGAGCAAGGACCTATGGTAGTGGGCAAGTGGAAATCTCACTCTCATGCAGGAGCCAAGACAACTTCAAGGACAATATGTACCTGAACCCGAACGGAACCATCCGCATCGAGATAGGCGTCTACATTTTCTCTGACGACTGTGACCCGGAGCAGGACTCCAATTGCAAGGAGTTGACCCTCACCCTGCGCAGGGGCAATCTAGCTGTAGCGACTCAGACGTTCCCCTCCGTCTCCGTGGATGGAGATAACGAGCAAGTCGTATGGGAAATTCCCGTTGACAACAACATGACAGTGTGGAACAAGAGTCAGGAGGAGCCGACATTAGAGGTTGAGTTCTCCAAGCCTGGTTACAATGGCATTGAGTGTGCCTTCATCACAGACTGCACAGGAGAGTTCAGATTCTACTACTCGAACAACGAGGATGGCATGGATGTGGAGGCGAACTTCCCCATCATCAACATGACCGAGGCGGTCGATCCGGATGGTGATGGTGACGAGGGAGAAGAAGGAGGAAGCCTTCCGGGCGGCCTTCCTGGATTCGGTTTGATGGCGGGACTAGGGGCACTAGCAATTGCAGCGGTGGCTGCTAATCAAAGATCAGAAGAGGAGTAATCCTAGGAACATCATTTCTAGCTACTTTTCTAGGATAACCTCAAACTAGGCCATTTCCCTGCGTTATCCGATGGCGAAGAGCATGTTGGCCCCAATCATCCTGGCTCTTCTTTGCACTTCCAGTCTGTCCCCCACCACTTTGGCTCAGGCATTGGATCCCGAACAGCCCTCACCGATCAACAATCTACTTCATTTCTGGGGGAACGAGGAACTGTCCGACTGCTGGGAGAGTTTCGATGGTGACGGCTCTGGTGGCTCGGCGGATCAGGGCTATGGAGAGGAGGTCGACGGAGGGGATGCTGAGAGGCTGGAGGTAGACGTGACCTGCCGAATGAAGTACGATTTCGATGAAAACGTATACCTCAAAGCGGGAATGAGGATCACTTTGGAGTTTGGCCTGAGGATAGATCACGCCGATGCGGAATCCGAAGAGGACGAGGATCTCACTATCACCCTGATGAAGGGGTCAGAGGTTGTTGATAGCAGGTCATTCCCAGACATCGCAACGGACCAGGACATCCAGCTGAAATGGGAATTGGACATCATTGAGAACTCGACATGGTGGAACGCTAGCGAGGGAGAGCCGAGTGTAAGGTTCCAGATCTCCAAGATGGGGTGGGATGCATCTGGTACCCCATGCAGCGGTCCTTTGCAGATGCTGAAGTGCGGGGGCTTCTTCAGGGTCTACTACTCAAACAACCAAGAGGGGATGAGGACTCAGATTCTGTTCCCTATCGGGGAGGCACCAGAGGTGGTAATTGAAGAGGAGCCGGGGGAAGAGGGATTACCGGGATTCGGCCTCATGACGGGCCTGTCTGCGATGGCTATGGCAGTCATAGCTCCTCGAAGGGGACCTCAGACTCCTCGCCGGTAGACAGGTGCTTCACCTTGACCTTGCCCTTGGACCACTCTTCGGGCATCACCAACACCAGCCTCTCGGCCCCGACTCTCTCCGCGTGCCTGAAGACCCACTTCATTCTCTTGTCCTCTAGGACCAAGTCCGCGCTTCTGCCACCGGACCTGATTGACGAAGCGACCCTCATTGCCGCCCCCCTCAACTCGGTTCCCATTCCGAAGACGATGTCCTGGACGCCATGGTTGATCTCTGGTACCAAGCCCTTTGCCTGCAGTAGCTCCATCACCACCATGTCCCCGAACCCGAACCCGGTTGCCGGGAGGTCCTTCCCACCCAGTGTTCCAATCAGGCGGTCATAGCGTCCCCCTCCGCAGACTGCTCGTAGTTCTCCGGCTCTATCGTGTGCCTCGAATACAGGACCTGTGTAGTATGCCAGACCACGGACCACGGAGGCATCGAGCTCTATCCAGTCGCTGATTCCGTATGATTCGGACAAGGAGAATATCGATGCCAGCTCGGCTACTGCCTCACTGTTCTCACCTAGAGCGCTCTCCAGGTCTTTCAGTTCGGTAATGCTGAGGACCGATTGGATAGTGGATATCGCCGCTTCATCGAGTCCCAGCTCTGACAACTGAGATTCTATCACGTCCCCTGGAAGTTTGTCCATCTTGTCTATCACGATGCAAGTCTTGGAGAAGTCATCGCCGGAGATTCCTAGCGATCCGAGGACCTCCTCCAGGACCTTCCTGCTGCTGACCCTGATCACCAAGTCATCAGAGGATAGCCCCACGCTACGGAAGAAGTGAACTAGAACGGAGATTAGCTCCGCATCTGCCTCTACCCCGTCTGCCCCCCAGATATCGACGTTCCACTGGTAGTGCTCTCGGCCACGTCCCCTCTGTGTCCTCTCGTATCGCCAGCACTGGGGGATTGAGTACCACTTTATTGGAAGGGCTAGAGCACCTGATCTGGCCATTACCATTCGTGCTAGAGTAGGTGTCATCTCCGGTCTGAGAGCTACCTTGCGACCGCCCTTGTCCTCGAAGTTGTACAGTTGCTGCGTGATCTCCTCGCCCGACTTTCTGGTGTAGAGATCCTCGGTCTCCAATACTGGTGCATCATACTCCTCGAACCCGTGGGAAAGCGCAGCGCTGTGGAACCTATCGAACAGCCAGTTTCGCACGCGCATGTCCTCTGGGTAGAAGTCGCGAGTGCCTCGAACGCCCTTCGTCACGGCACCGCCAAGAACGGGACCACTTCAAGCCCTACGCCGATTTCGGAACTCTTCCACTCTTTCTTTGCGGGTGATGCGCCCCTCGGAGAGGGGGAATGCGAACATCCGCAGGAGGACGAATGAGATGAAGCCGAAGGCTGCGGTGTTCGCTGCCCACGAGTAGTAGTGATTGAATTCGAGGGTGTCTGCGAAGTACGCTGTTGAGAGGGTGGAGATGATCAGCAGAGCGACGTAGATCGTCATCATCACAACTAGGCTCTTCTTGTAGTCGGCGAGGGATTCGAAGGTTAGCCAACGATGGAGGTAGTGAGCCAGAATTGAGCTCAAGAAGTAGGAGATCGCCCATGCCGAGGCGGCGGGGTACTGAACGGAGATTTGTGCCTTGTAGAGGAAGTAGTACATTGCAAAGAAGACTGCAACATTGAAGCAGCCCACTGCACAATACATCACATATTCACGGAGAAGTTTGCCCCAGGGGTAATCCTCGCTGACTAGAATCATCCCACCCCTATCCACTCGGAGAGGGTGTGGGCGATATGAACGGGTACGTCGTCGGCTAGGAGGCCTGGTCCCTTTTCCTCGGCTGCCTTGGAGCCAGCCTCCCTGAGAACCGCGCAAGCAAGCCTCGCTGCAGGCCAGGGAGCCATCCCCTGGGCGAGTAATCCGCCGATTGTGCCTGCTAGAAGGTCACCCGTCCCCCCCACCGCCATCCTGGGATGTCCCCCGGTAGCGTAGCAGTGCCTGCCTTGGGGTCCGAAGATCTCGTCCTCGTGCCCTGTAATCACTATCGCGGAGTCCTCTTCGATGCAGTTCTCCAGGGCTTCCCTGGGTGTTGTTCCAGATAGCCATCTCTCGGCCTCGTTAGAATGGGGGGTTGCGACTCCTATGAGGCCGATTGGCCATTCTCCTTCCGGGAGGGCCGAAATCGCGTCCGCATCGATCACCATTGGGATTGACTTGCTGACTGAGATGGTGATGAGCTGCCTGACGGCATCCATGCTATCGACCTCCCTCCCTATCCCCGGGCCGACTACGATCGCATCAGGAGCCCTGCCGGAATCAATGAGTTCTGACAACGAGGATACTGATTCAGGAGTGAGGAATTCATCGTCTGGGAGTTCCTCCGGAATCAGGCTAGATGGCCATTTCGACCTGCTGGACGCTAGTCTGGGCATTGCAACGTGAACCAAGTCGCATCCGCTTCTCGCTGCCGCCATTCCCGAGAGGAGTGGGGCTCCGTGATATGGCCCTCCACCCACTACGAGTAGCCTGCCTCTGTCTCCCTTCCTGGCTTCCGACTCCATTGCGGGGTAACGGAGGGCGTCTCCTACTCCGCAGTTCCTGACTTCATCCGGCCAAGGCAGTTCTGAGACCACTATTTCTCCGCACCCGGATTCAGACATCCCCAACTTGGGGGAGTGGAATGTCACAGTGAGAACGGGCTCCAGTGAGTCTGCGCCACCCAAGCCAGTTGGGATGTCGCAGGAGATCACCGGCAAGCCCGTTGAAGCGGCCCAAGTAGTGATCTCCCTAATCGGGGATCTCAGTTCCGCCCCCTCGCCCGAGCCCCCCGCCCCAAGGAGGCAGTCGACGATCAGAGTCCAATCTCCATCCGGCATTTCCGGCCAGACGTGTATTGTCAATTCCTCGGCCGCCATCTGCCTAACACGCGAAGACGTCTCCGTTTTCGATGATGCGTGGCTTGACAATACAGAGACCCGGTTGCCTGCGAGGGACTCTGAGCAAGCAGCCACGAAGCCGTCGCCCCCATTGTTCCCGGGCCCGCACAGGAATAGTACCCCATCTCCTCCCGAAATCTTCGCAACCTCTTCTGCCAGGGCCTCTCCTGCATATCTCATTAGCTCGAACTCGTCCACACCGAGACTGGATGCGTTGGCGTCGAAAACCGCGACCTCTTCCCAGTGCATCGCCCAGCGGGCTCCCTCGCCGGCTCCATTCATCTTCCAGCCTCAAGCCAGACCCAGTTCCTCTTTTACGTGGTCTGGAAGCTCTTCTCCCAATTGGAAGATGTGGGGGTCTGAACCTCCCGGGAGGTTGTCGATAGGGACTTCCGCTCCCTCGGGGACGTTTCTGAACAACGGCCTTGAGATCAGCACCTTGTTGAATCCGATGAAAAGGGAAGCTGTTACCCCCCAGAAGAGCAGGATTATGGAAATCCCATGGGGGTTAGCCGGGTTCCAGGGGTCATCGACGTTGGCGAGGAGGTCGGCGAAGTAGGAGAGCATCAGGACGGAGAACATCAGTGGGAAGCCGAGGTAGATGATGTAGTCCCACCAGCGTCCTATCCACCAGTCGTTGTCTCCGGTGTTGATGTAATCGTCACGGAAGGCAGAGACTCCGTGATCCAGATAGTCCCTGAAGCTGAATCCCTCTATCCCGTTTTCGCTCTGCCATGCCTTGTACCTGGACCAACCGTACTTCCAGATGGTATATGCCATGAACAGGCCGCTGAACATCAGGCCGTAACCCCAGATGTGGTCTTGCACCTCTAGGAACTGAGGGAAGGCTACTCCGGTTGAGGGGTCGATCTTGATCCACAACATTGCACTGGGGATTCCGAATAGGAATATAGCGAGGCCTGTCAGGGCAACGGACCGCGAGCGGTCGAAGCCGTGATCGACGAAGTTCCTGACACATAGCTCGACAGTCGAGATCATGGATGTCAGGGCAGCGAAAGATAGCGCTAGGAAGAAGATGGCGACCATGGCCAGTTGCACGACTGGTCCGCCCGGTGCCTGAGCGAAGACCTCGGGCAGAACCAGGAAGGTGATCGCCGAGCTCCCCCCGCTCACCGCACCCAGTGGGTCGGAAGAAACCGAGAATACTGCCATCATTACCGTGAGCCCGGCGATTATGCTGATGCTGTTGTTCGCTAGGCACATTGTAGCTGCGTTGAGGGTTGTGTCCTCGTCCTTCCTCATGTACACGGAATATGTGATCGCCATGCCCATTCCTGCAGAGCACGACCAAGCAGATTGAGAGAGGCCGTTTATCCAGGTCTCGGGCTGGACGAGGTACTCCGGCTGGATGCTGAACATGTAGATGAATCCGTCAAGTGTACCGTCCTTGACGTCCATGACGAATGAAAGGAACAGGGCAGTGAAGAGAAGTACGAAAAGCGACACCATCAGAGTCACGTTTGCCTTCTCGATCGCCTTTGCACCGCCCCAAATTGCTGCCAAGGTGATCATAACCGTAATCATCTGGAAGAAGATTACCTGCTCGGGGGACTGTAGGAATGTGTTCCAGACCTCGATCGTATCCACCTCTTGGGAGAGGCCTCCTCTGATGGCAATCTGGAAGTAGTTCAAGCACCATCCAGTGACCACAGCGTAGTAGAATCCTATTGCACAGTTTATCCATGCGGTCCAGAGTCCCATCCATGCGAACCTTCGACCGGCAAATATCCGGAAGGTCCCAACGGTACCCACCCTGCTTCTCTTCCCCAATGCGAACTCGGCGATTATCAGAGGGACGGACCAGAGGAATAGGAAAATCAACCATGGAACGAGGAAAGAACCCCCTCCATTGGCCCCCACCATCCGCGGGAATCTCCAGATGTTTCCAGTTCCGATGGCAGCCCCTATGGTGGCGAAGATAAGTCCCAACCTACCACTGAACTGATCGCTTGACTTTTCTGTCTGCGAATCCAAAAATATCCCCTCACTCGCCCTTTCCGGATTCGATTACAACGGAGCTAGGAATTTCTTCTGGAGGCATTCCAAGAATGCTATCTTCCTCTGAGAACATCTCCCTGAGTGTGAAACCGAGTCCGCCCCAAACGAATGTGGCAATGACCAGGAACATCAGGATGCTCAATATGGCGTCACCGAAGCCAGCCCTGTATGGGATGGACAATTCGTAGTAGTTCCCGCCTTCCTGCACGGTAGGGTAAGTGAAGGGGAAGGCACCATTGGTGGTTCCAAGCATAGCCTTGTACTGGATCTTCCCCACCGAGGTGTCTGGGAGCGGGACGAGCCCAACCAATTGGGTTCCGTTTGATCCGTCCAGCAACGTGCATTGCTCGGAAGTCTCGCTAAACCCGGACATCTGCCACGGGACCTCTACCCAGTCGGTCGGACCGAAGTCGTTCTGTTGCCTGGTGGGTTCCACGAATCGCCACATCAGGTGCGACCTTTCCACATCTGGGGTGAAGGGGAACATCGGGTCTAAGCACAGACCTACGGGAATGTCTCCTTTGGAGGGGACATCGACATCTGTTGGTTCCTGCAACCACTGTGTGGCGGTGGTGTTCTGAATTCCCACTATTGCCCTGTATTGGGGGTCATCTGCCATCTCGACCATGTAGAATGGAACGCCCAGGTTTCTGACAGAGATGTGGGCGATGTCCTCTGGCAGCTCATGGAATGCGTTACCGATTTCCATCGTGTAGCAGTACGAGTTGTGGACGCCGTAATGCCAGTCGCAGAAATCCCCCGTGGTGGGATAGAGGTCTGATGATTGCATTGCCGCGTAATCAGTCATCTGGCCCATCACCTGTCCGTGGTAGACCAGATACTCATCATCCGGTGTGTAGCAGTCAGTGCAGTGCCCCCAAGGCCAGAGAACAAGCTCGGAGTAGGAGTGCCATGTCAAAGTCGACTTGAACTCCGAGGCCCCATCCTCGTTATCGTCGTTCATCTCGGTCATATCCTGAATGAATTTGGTCTCTGGCTCGCTGTTTCCGCCCATCCAGTCCTCGTCGACAAGCCCGTCCGCATCGTCGTCTTTGCCATCCACATGATCCTCGTTGAGCCGTCCGTCCTCGTCTTGGTCGACCGTATCCACGGGACCGTTGTACACGTCGTTGTTTGGCCCTTCTGCATAACAGAATCCTGGGAAGAGGGGGCCAGTGGCACCGAGCGGTGCGCCCCACTCGAACTGGTAGTTCCTGTTCAGGTCGACACCATCGCAACCTGGGTCAACGGATTCGTCCACATCAGGGATGGGAGTTACGCCAGTATGGGTGTTGTCACGAAGGTTCTTCCTCCATCCGCTCCGATAGCAGTTCTCCCAGGCTGTCTCCCCACAGTACTCCTCCCTGTCGTACCTGTTTCCGTCAACGTTGAGCATTGGGATGAGGTATATCTCCCGGGTATTGACCATGTCGGTGATGAATTGCTCGCTGAAGTCCTCGTCCACGCCAAGGTCGCCCGGACCACAGGGGTTTCCATCCCCGTTGCTGTCCTGGAAGGACGCGTTTAGACCCAGACAGTCCCCGTCGTTGTCGATCCCATCCCAGCCGTCCTCGTCGATGAGTCCGTCTCCATCGTTGTCGATCCCTGCCTTGCCGTAGTAGTATGCCAGTGTCTCCAGGAAGAACATGGGCACCTGAACTGACATCCACTCTCTGGCGTGGTGATTGCCCACCAGCATTACGTCGGGACGGTCGGCGTAGTTTCCGTCGTCTCCGATGAAATCGTTATACTCGCCTCCACGGACGTCGGCAGTGATTTTCATCCATGGGCTGGGGTGGTTGTAGTACCAGCCCTGGTAGTCAGTCGAGCTGGTGATCTGCCCCCTGGCGTTCATTCCTCCTAGCAGCCCTTCGTGGAACTGGAGGAAGTCAGGGTAGTAGGCGGCTAGGGTCTGCATCCTCTGTTTCATCGAGAAGTAATCGTGATACTCCCTGAACTGAAGTTGTTCGGAGTCGCCATGCGGCCCCCATGGGAAAATCTGATTCACGTATTCGGTCGACCATGTTTCTTCTGGAGAGGTTCCAGTTTCTGGCTCCTGTGCTTCTGTGACTGGTGCAAGAGCAACTGGAGAGAGCATGCTTAGGAGGAACGGTAGGAGCATGGCAGCGACAGGGGCACCGGGATTGGAATTCGCATTTCTACGCGAAGTGAAAGCGTCCTGACCAGTCATGCTATTTTTTGCGGAGAAACCCTAGGTATTGAATCGCACGGACAGCGGTCCGTAGGACCGGGATGACTTTTTGGGGTGGACCTCCTCGGAAAAATCATGACTATAGGGTCTGATATTGCAAAGAATTTGACTGGAGAGGAGTTGTTTTACGGCTTCTCAACACTTGGCATGGTGTTCCTTGTCATCCTAATCGGGACTTCCATTTCTGCAGGATTGGTATCCAGAAGGGTTCTCTTCCCACGAATAATGGACGTTTTCTCCAAAACAGACAGAATCGATGGGAAGACGCTGTTCGCACCGAGATCTCTTGGATGGATGATTGGTTTGCTACTGATGTGGCAGTCTGTAGACTGGGTACTGCAGAACGTAAGTGCGGCAGACGGGGAGTACATCTGGGATAATGCATTGATGCATGATGTCGGACAGATATGCAGGGCCGGGTTTGTCATTCTCATGCTAATCGCAGCATACAGGCTGGTTGACTACTTGGATGCGTTCATAGTCGTAGAGGGGGACAATATGGCAGCAAGGAGGTCCCTTGCCAGTGTTGCTGAGGCCATAGGAAGAATGGCTGTAGTGGTCGTTGGGGTCTTCGTTTTGGCTGGGCTAGTGGGATTGAATCTCAACGGCATGATTGCAGGTCTGGGAATAACTGGTCTGGCACTGGCTCTTGCGGCGAAGGACTCGGTTGCAAACATCTTCGGAGCCATTTCGATTATCATCGACCAGCCTTTCAATGTCGGAGACTGGATTATAGTGGAGGGAGTCGAGGGCGAGGTTATTACCATTGGACTGAGGACTACAATGATCAGAACTGGCAACGACACCATTGTCACAATTCCAAATTCCAACATCACCAACTCGCCCGTGGAGAACTTCACGATGAGGAGATTCAGGAGGATTAGGCCCTCGTTTGAATTCGAGGAGGATAGCAATCAGGGTGATCTGAAGAAATTCTGCGACTCCCTGTGTGAGCAGGTGCTTGCAGATCCTAGGGCAACCAAGCATGGAGATTCCTGGGTTAAAATCACAAACAGCCTCCCTCCTAAGATTACAGTCTCGTGCAATTTCTACTGTGAGTCCAGTTCGAATATCCAAAGGGAATTCACTGAGGATATTCTGCTAATGGGCAGGGCTAGGGGACTGGAGTGCAACTTGACTTTCCACGAGCCTAGGCGTAGAGCCAAACTCTAGGTGTTTGTCTTGGCAAGGCTAATCCTAATCCGTCATGGGCAATCTGTTTGGAACGCTGAGAACAGGTTCACTGGGTGGACTGATGTTGATCTATCGGAAAAGGGAGTTGAGGAGGCCGAGGAAGCTGGCAATGAGCTAAGGGATCAAGTGATTGACGTAATCCATACAAGCGACTTGATTCGAGCAAAGAGAACCGCGGAAATTGTCATTCGGGCCAATGTCTCCTCGAAGGACACGGTGACTAAGTCGGACTGGAGATTGAACGAGAGGAATTACGGAGCCCTACAGGGATTGAACAAGGCTGAGACTGCAGAGAAGCACGGGGCAGAACAGGTCCGGATTTGGAGGAGGTCTTTCGATGTGGCGCCACCTGAGGGGGAGAGCCTGGAGATGACTGCAAAGAGGACGATTCCATACTTCGAAGAAGAGATCCTTCCGGACCTTGAGTCAGGTGAGAGTGTCCTAGTTTCTGCCCACGGAAACTCCCTGAGGTCAATTGTAATGCATATCGAAGGGATCTCCCCCGAGGACATAGTTTCATTCGAGATTCAGACTGGAGTTCCTAGGTACTACGATTACTCCAATGGGGAACTCAGCCTAATAGATTGAATGGGATCTCTGGTGACGGAGACATACGCCGATAAGTTAGCATCAGAGCTGCGCTGGCAATTATGAAAAGCGAAGGTACGAAGATTTCCTGTGAAGAGGGCGGGAAAGTCCGGTAAATTGAGGTTATTCCGAAGAATCCGGCCATAATTGACAAGGCGCCTATGGTCCTGTTGTTGAACATCTTCTTCTGAAAACTAGGGACGTAGGCGATTAGTCCGACTGCAGGCTCGGGGGCTCCCGATTGATTGGAAGTAGCCTCAATCACGTCCAACAGGCACTGCTCGTACTCCCAGATGGCAAGACCACCTCGATGAGAGTAAAACACGTTATCAGATGCCCACTTGCTGGGAGCTGTTTCTCTCCACCCCTCTATCAGCGAGAGTCTCAGACCGACGATGTCGAAATCTGTTCCTGAGGAATAGTGGAGCCTTGATAGGTCGTGAATTAACGATGCGAGGTCCCGGATTGCTGGAAAACCGCAATTCGGTGGATGTAGGGCATCGGATAGTCGTGGTCTGCCGATTCTAACAGAGCCGTCGCTGAAGTCTTCCAGCCTAACGTCCCCTATGCAGAGCATGCATTCTGAGTCTCTTGAGTATGGTGCCCTCCAAATGGAATGGGCATTGAGTGCCTCCTCCAATCCAGAAACCCTGGAATTCCATCTATTCGGGTCTGCAGGTGTGACTCTGATTCCCTCGACATGCGTATGCACCGACCCTAGCTGCCTGCCACAATCCCTCAGTATCTCTTCCGCATCGTACTTCGAGCCGTTTTCTAATACGTCAAGAAGAAGTTCTCTGGAGTTGGTGCTTTGGCCAACTTCCTTCCTAATGGAGATGACTTCGGAACCGTTCCAGGAGTAACCACCACAAGGCATTTCACAGGACTTCGGGTATGATTTGACTCTCTTCCTGAGTAAACCATCGGATCCCCATGGAAGGAACTCAGCCACCCATTCAGTCTCGGAGGTCAGGTGCGCAACAGGGCCTCGAACATGGTCAGAAGTCGAAACTTGAACTATGGATTGAGGATCGGGGACCTCCCCCCAAGAATCCAGTTCGGAAACAATCTCGATCCAATCAGACGGCTCGGTCAACTCTGAGGGGTGAATCATAGAGCATGATAGTCCAGATAGCGGTCCCCTTCCAGAGAATTCTATGATCTCGAACCCGCGTGGGGCGGTTTCGCTGTGCTCAATCTGAGGCAACGCCCCCGGTCTCCAAGATCCTACTCCCTCCGGCATCTCCTCTCGGGACTAGGAAGAGGTTCAAGGCTTCATTGAATCGGTCTGCGAAGGCTTGAATCGTAATGGCCCAAGCGAACACTGTGGACCAGAGTAGCGCAGAAATCCCGATTGCGGTGGACATGGATGGCACCCTGATCCTAACTGACATGAGTTGGGTGAGTATCAAGAGGGTCATTCTGAGGCGTCCATGGTCCATCGTGGGGATGCTGGCAAAGGAGTTCACTGGGAAAAGGGCTCAATGGAAGAGGGACTTGGCCGAGAGGTTGGTTTTCGATCCTGCTGAATTGGAGTATCACGAGGGTTTTCTTGATTGGCTGACAGGTGAGAGGGCCAAGGGGAGGACGTTGATTCTAGCAACTGCTTCTGATAGGATTATTGCGGAGCAAGTAGCTGGTCACGTAGGCCTATTCTCTGATGTAATGGCATCTGACTCGACGTTCAACCTTAGAGGCGAGAAGAAGGCCGAGGCGCTGGTTTCGAGATTCGGGGAAGGAGGGTTCGCATATGCAGGCAACAGCAAGCACGACTTGCCAGTTTGGGAACGCGCAGGAGAAGTGATTGTTGTCAATCCGGAAAGGGGTCTTCTAGACAAGGTCGGGGATACTGCTGACATAATTTTCGAATAGGGGCAACTCTGGTTAGTTGTCTTAACGTCGGTACTCCCCCGAGCAGCTATGGCAAGGAGGGGGAAGCGCCTTGGTCGGGGTCTCGATGCAGTTGCAAAGCGCCTTCTGAGGTACAGGGTCTTCTCCATTCCTGCACGTTTTGCGTCCAACTCTTGGTTGGCTTGGAGTTTCGTCTCGAGATTGGACAGAGTCCGTGCGAGGAGGAAGCGGGATAGGGTCGCCAGTGGTGAGATGCCCAAGCACGTCTCCATCATCATGGACGGCAATCGGAGGTTCGCTTGGAGTCTGAGTCTAGGTACCGAGATTGGTCACAGGCATGGAAAAGATAAGCTGAAAGAAGTGATGGACTGGGTACTTGACCTAGGTATACCCCACCTCACTGTCTACGCCCTTTCCACGGAGAACCTCTCTAGCAGAGATTCGGACGAGTTGGATGCCTTGTTCGACTTGTACGTAGCTGGCCTAGATGAAATAGCCGAAGATGAGAGGATTCACTCCAAGGAAGTCCGAGTGAGGGTTGTCGGTAGGACTGAGGATCTCCCTGGTAGGGTTAATCGGGCAATAGAAAACGCACAGGATAGGACCAGTCAGTACTCCAAATTCACCTTCACTGTTTGTCTTGCATATGGTGGTAGGGAGGAGATAGTGGATGCGGTGAAGGGAATTGCTGCCGATCATGCTTCTGGGAACCTGGATCTCGAAAGGATCGACACAGCTGAGATTTCAAATCGACTTTACGATGCTGAGATTCCAGATCCAGATCTGGTAATCAGAACTAGTGGGGAAGAGAGGGTCTCGAACTTCCTTCTCTGGCAGATTGCATATTCTGAGTTGTACTTCACTGACGTTCACTGGCCCTCATTCTCGAAGTCGGATTTGTACGATGCGATAGAAACCTATCAGATGAGGAGGAGGAGGTACGGTGAGTGAGGGGTTTCGGAACCCATCACTGGCTGTGGATGCGATTTGCCTCAGGGATGATGGTGCAGAGGTCCTCCTAATCAGGAGAGGTCATGCTCCGTGGGAAGGGAAGCTCGCCTTCCCCGGTGGTTTCGTCGACTATGGGGAGGATCCTGAAATCGCAGTACTGAGGGAACTTCTAGAGGAGACTGGGGTAGAAGGACGGAATCCACAACTGTATGCTGTGAAAGGCAGTCCGGATAGGGACCCTAGGAAACACATAGTTTCAATATTCTACATTATCCATGTTGACGGAGAATCTGAGCCCGAGGCCGGAGACGATGCCGCAGAAGCAGAATGGGTGAAGATGAATAGCGTCGTGTCGGAAGATATTGCTGGGGACCACTTCGATATAATCGAGCAACTTCGCAAGTAAGCCTAAACACGGAACCTCTTGGCAGTTGTATGAGCAAGAAACTGGAGATTGACACTGGAGAGCCGAAACTAGGACCCTATACACCTGGAATTACCGTCAAAGACCACATCTGGCTATCTGGCCAGATTGCAGTAGATTGGGGCGATGACATAGAATCCCAGACATCTGGGGTTCTTGCTAAAATCGATGACTTGCTTGCTGCGGCGAACAGCTCCAAGGCCGACCTCGTCAAGGTGACCATCCTGATGACTGACATTGATTTCTATTCTAAGATTAACGAGATTTATTCGGATTGGCTAACTGAAACAATCCCCCCTGCCAGAGCTGCCTACGAAGTGCCAAAACTCCCGGGTGGAGCACTAGTGGAGATTGTTTGTGAGGCATTCAGGAATTCGGGAGAATACAGCACCGATTTCACCGCAGAACTTGAGGAGGCCCTGGTATAGTGAAAATTGATGATATCATCGTGAAAAGGTTCGAGTCCCCGGATGAGGTCAGGGTATTCGAGAAGGGCAAGTTCGAGGTTGTTCACTTCGAGGGTATGACGATAGGAAGGGCAACTTACTACCCAGGGTGGAAGTGGTCAGAGGATGTGTCCCCTATTTCCGGATCTGATTTCTGCGAAGTCGAGCACTTGGGAATGGTCGTCTCTGGAGTAGCGACCTGTGCTTTCAAAGATGGAGAAGTCCACGAGTTGAGGGCTGGTGACCTTTTCTACATAGGACCAGACCCCCATGACAGTTGGGTAGTTGGTGACGAGGATTACGTGTCCCTGCATTTCCATGGGGCAGAGAAATATGCAAAGTGAAATGTTTCTATACATTTGCAATAGCGATAGTAGAATGGGGTGGTTTGAATGAGCGTTTTCAAGGCTTATGACATAAGGGGGATTGCCGGGGATGAGTTGGATTCTGAATTCTCCGAACGCCTAGGAAAGGCCATTGCTACTCATCTTGAAGCAAAATGCGTCTCGGTAGTGAGGGACATTCGAGAATCTAGTCCCAGTTATCACAAGGCATTCGTAAGCGGACTCAGGTCGGCAGGAGCGGATGTGATTGATCTGGGGGTCTCCACCACAGGGGTCCTGTACAGGTCAACGGTCGATCTTCCCGTAGATGTCGCTGTAGCAATTACCGCTAGCCACAACCCACCTGAGTACAATGGTTTCAAGATCTGCCAGGGAAAAATGCCACTAGGTGGAGAGGCCCTGCAGGACATCAGGAGGACCTTCGAGGCTGGTGATTTCAGAACCGGTGATGGTTCTTACCAGGATATGGGTGACTACGAGGATTCCTACATTGAGTCAATTGTGGATAGCGTTGGTGATCCCTCGAGAAAGGTCAAGGTAGTTCTTGACTGTGGAAATGCCGTTCCTGGCCCGCTGGCCCATAGAGCCCTTGAGAGGCTAGGGGTGGAAGTTATTCCAATCTACTGTGACTGGGATAACTCGTTTCCAAACCACCCTCCCGACCCAACTAGGAAGGAGAACATGGTTGATCTCGGAAAGGCAGTGGTCGAAAGCGGTGCGGAGTTCGGAATAGGGATGGACGGGGATGGTGATCGCTTGGGAGTAGTGGACGAGAATGGTAATTTTATTCATCCTGACAGGCTTATGGGGATATTTGTCAAAGACGTGTTGGAGAATGTCGACGAAGGTGCTTCTGAGGAGGAGAGGACCGTCTTCTACGATGTCAAGTGTAGTATGGCTCTGGAGGAAGCGATTCTCGGGTTCGGAGGAGTTCCCAAGATGGTCAGGACCGGTCACACTTTCATGAAGTTGGAGCTTAGGGAGAATCCTGGTTCGCCCATGGCGGGAGAGATGTCTGGCCACTTCTTCATGAATGATCACTGGGATGGTTTTGACGATGCAATATACAATGCTGCTAGGCTTCTTGAAATCGTTAGCAGGAGCCCCGCTCCAGAACAGGGAGGAGTCAGGTTCTCCGAAAGGTTCGGATTCATGCCCGAGTATCCCTCGACTGACGAGGGGAAGGTCCCGTTGATCGGGGAGAGAGAGGTTGTGATGGCTGCTGTTAAGCAAGCTTATGCTGATATGGAGTTCTCGGAAGTCGATGGAGTCAGGGTCAGATACGAGCGGGGTTGGTTCCTCTGTCGACCAAGTAACACAGAGCCGATATTGGTGATGAGGGCTGAGGCTAAGGATCAGTCTGCCTTGGACGAAATTCTATCGGATATAGAAGATAGGATAGGGCATGTGGCCGACATTGGCAAGCTAAAGTGAGTCGCTAGGCAGCACACATCGGA
>CETG01030368.1_pt1 | contig 16063 bp, 13 predicted proteins | sample 361471 | NCBI WGS metagenome assembly CETG01 (sample SAMEA2622696, study PRJEB7988) | marine metagenome | isolation source: saline water (ENVO:00002010), including | reverse complement strand
GATTACCGTTACTGGTATTTTCTAACTTGGCATCGTTTTTTTTGGACACCTCCTGTGACAAGCCCCTCGGTAAATCCCGATCTACAGGTTCAACTCGGTAGACTAACGCTACCCAATCCAATTCTGGTAGCTTCTGGTACCTTCGGATACGGCCGGGAAATGGAAAGGATTGTCGAACTTAACCGCTTAGGCGGAATCGTCCCCAAGACGATTACAACCGAAATGCGAGTTGGTAATGCACCAAATCGGACTGTGGAAACTTCGGCGGGTCTGCTGAACTCCATCGGATTGGATAACGACGGCATTGACGCCTTTATCTCTCATCACCTTCCCTACTTATCCGAGCAACCAGCACCACTGATTGTAAGCATTGCCGGTTCGAGTGCAGAAGATTATGTTGCTCTGGCGTCACGCCTGGCCGCAGCAGGTGGGATCGATGCGTTAGAGCTCAATATTTCCTGCCCCAACGTTGCCCACGGCGTTGACTTTGGTAGTAACCCTGCCCTCTGCGAACAAGTCGTGCGAGGCGTACGCGAACATTGCGCTATCCCAGTACTGGCGAAACTCACTCCCAACGTAACAAGTGTGGTTGAAATTGCAGACGCGGCCGCCCAGGGTGGAGCAGATGCCGTTTGCCTGACCAACACGCTGTTAGGCATGGCTATCGATTGGAAAAAACGTCGCCCAATTCTTGGCAATGATGTCGGTGGCCTCAGCGGGCCGGCGATTAAACCTGTTTCCCTGCGTTGTGTCTTTCAGGTTGCCCGTAGTGTTGACGTGCCGATTATTGGGATCGGCGGAATTGCCAACTTGGATGATGTCATGCAATTCCTGATTGCCGGAGCATCTGCCGTACAGATTGGCACTGCCAACTACTACGACCCAACGATTACAATGAAAATCCTCGACCAACTTCCTCAAGCCCTGGATACTCTGGGAGCCCGTTCCATTTCTGAAGTTGTCGGCACCGTTACCTCTAACAAGAGTTAAGAACAAATCCATGCGAGTACTATCTGGCATTCAACCAACAGGTCGATTCCACTGGGGAAATTACTTCGGTGCCATTCGACAATACATCGATCTGCAAACAGCAGAGCAGGCCTATTACTTCATTGCCAACCTCCATGCGCTCACAACCATTCGCGACAAAGACCTCCTGAATGAACTGACGTACGATGCAGCCTTAGACCTCCTTGCACTCGGACTTGATCCGGACCAGGCCTCACTCTTTGTTCAATCCGACGTGCCGGAAATCTCCGAGTTAACCTGGGTTCTCATGACTGGTACGCCCATGGGCCTGCTCGAAAGGTGCCACGCTTATAAAGAGAAAAAAGAAAAAGGTATCAGTGCGGATGCCGGACTGTTTACCTACCCCGTACTCATGGCTGCAGACATCCTCGGTTACGACTCGAATATTGTCCCCGTCGGACAGGATCAGGTTCAGCACATCGAAGTAGCCCGAGATATCGCCAAAAGCTTCAATCACCATTTTGGTGAATGTTTTGTATTGCCTGAAGCCAAGTTACTGGACGCTTCGGCCAAAGTTCCCGGAACCGATGGCGAAAAAATGTCTAAGAGTTACGACAACACCATTGAGATCTTTGGTAATGAAAAAGCGATTAAGAAAAAAATCATGCGGATCGCGACGGACTCACGCCCCATGGAAGATTCTAAAGAACCGGAAGGTGACCACCTCTATCAGCTTTACAGCCTGTTTGCATCTACAGAGCAACGCCAAGAACTTGCCGCAATCTATCGTGCCGGCGGATTTGGCTACGGCGACGTAAAGAAAAAGATAGCCGAAGCATCTGCTGAATATTTCCGCCCTGCGTGGGAAAAACGAACGACGTTGGAAGCTGATCCCGATTATGTGCGAGATGTGCTTAATGCCGGCGCTCAGCAGGCGCGTACCAAGTGCCGGGAAGTACTCGATCGCGTCCAGAAAGCGACCGGATTGGTACGATGAATGTACTCGGACTTGGCACCGATATCATCGAATGCTTACGCATCGCAAAGATGATCGAAAAGCACGGGGAGCTTTTTCTTAATCGAGTTTATACCCGGGGCGAGATTGCCTATTGCAGTAGTCGCAAAGGTGCCAATCAATCCTATGCCGGTAGGTGGGCGGTCAAAGAGGCAGTCCTCAAGGCAATGGGGACGGGATGGTCACGCGGCATTCGCTGGAAAGACATCGAAGTCGTCACCGACTTAACAGGTAAACCCCATGTTGAAATTCACGGCGTCGCCAAAGAAATCTGTGACGAACTAGGGATTGCTGACATTCTGATAAGCCTGTCTCACTGTCGTAGTCATGCAACGGCCACCGCCATCGCAGTCAGTGAATAACCCCGATAGGTTTCTCTTCAAGACGTCAGACTGACTGAGTTGATTCAACGACTAAGCGTTTTCCCTGAGAGGCTCCGGGCGATAACCAGCCTCGACAATTTCTCCGTCAACCGTCTTAATGATCGGAGCTGGATTCTCTTCTTCGTGTCGTGAAAGCGCCGCTTCCCATTTCGCACGAATTTCATCTTCCAGCCCTTTCCAGGCACCTCTTCCTCGACATTTCGGGTATCGTGAGCAACCCAGCCAGGGACCACGAGCACCATTTCGCAGATAGAGATTGGATTCACACTTGTTACATTCCAGATCGGTCTCAAGCGGACCTACTTTCGGCAAGGTAACAGTGCCTGCTTTATCAAGATTGACGATCCCGTCGCAATCAGGATACTTCGTACAACTTAAAAATGGTCCAAATCGTCCGGTACGTTTCAGCATGGCATCGCCGCACGTAGGACAGGCAATATTGGTTTGCTCAGGATTGATAGGCCGACCTTCGGAATCAATTGGTGCCGCATACTTACAGGCATCCCGCATTCCTTCCGCCAGCTTGCCAATACGCTCCTGATGATCTTTCACCTTCGACCAGGTGACTTTGGTCTCACAATCAAAACAGGTCAGGAAGGGTCGAGACCGCGCTGTCTTGCCTTTATTGACGCCCATCTTCTCAGCACCACAACCCGGGCAGGCAATATCAATTGGCTCGGGCGGCACTCGGAAGCCGATGCAGCTCAGGAATCGGCCATTACGTCCAAAACGATACTCCAGACGCTTTTCACAGTCCGGGCATTTGTATTCTTCCGGAGCCAATTCCGTTTCGGCCTTGGCGTGTGTCATTTTTTCAAATGCTGTATCCAGTTCCGATTTGAATTTACCGTAGAAGCTGTGCAGGAAGCCTGTCCACTCTCGGGAACCTTCCTCGATCGCATCCAATTCGGATTCCATCTCCCGGGTATAACTGACATTCATAATCTGCTCGAAGCCTTCCAGCAGCTTATCTGTCACCACTTCGCCCAGATCCGTCGCATGGAATCGATTCGTGATTTTTTCAACGTAATTACGATCTTGAATCACCTTAATGATGGACGCGTATGTCGAAGGTCGACCGATTCCTTCTTCCTCCAGTTTCTTGACCAACGATCCCTCGTTATATCGAGGCGGCGGTGAAGAGAATTTCTGGATCGGCTCCACGTTAAACGGAGCGGATTCCTCTCCCTCAGATAGTGGTGGTAACGTCTGTTCGTCACTTGCAGTCGGTACACCAGCAACGCGATAGAAGCCATCAAAGGCCAATACACGACCGGTTGCTTTGAGTTCTGCACCGGTTGACTTATCGCTACGTTCAAAAGTCACCGTTGTGGAATCCCACTTAGCATCGGTCATTTGACAGGAAACGAATCGATTGTAAATCAAGCGGTATAACTTGAGTTGATCGGGATCGAGTGCTTTGGCCAGTTTCTCAGGCGTCCGTTCCATATTGGTAGGACGGATACATTCATGAGCTTCCTGAGCATTCTTGTTCGTCGAACCATAGAATTTCGGTTTTTCAGGAAGGTAGGCATCGCCAAATTCTTTTCCAACGTACTCCCTCACCGCGTTCAGAGCTTCCGGCGCGATATAAGTTGCGTCGGTACGCATGTAAGTAATTAAACCGACATGGCCTTCCCCGGGAATAGCGAGGCCTTCATAGAGACGCTGAGCCAGATTCATTGTTCGGCTGGCAGTGAACCCCAACGCGTTGGAGGCTGACATCTGCATCGAACTGGTGATAAACGGAGCATACGGTCGACTGGTAGTTTGCTTGGTTTGGATCGACTTAATCTCATACCGGGCGTCCGGATCGACTTGCCCGTTCACGCTGCGTTCAAACATAGCAGGCCCCTTGCCCGCCGGGTCGAGCCTGGAGTCCACAGACACATCGATTAAACCAACAGCTTCGGCAACAGACTGAATCTGCTGAGAGAGATCCTGAGGTTTATCCGCAGGACAACCTAAACTGAATTTCTCTTCGCCAATGCGAATCAGTTCAGTTTTCAAGCTACCATGTTCTGCGAGCCAGGCATTCTGACGTTTGATTGTTGGTGTTTTACCTTTGTCATCTAGTGTCGAGATAAACTGTGTCCATTGATCCACCAAACCGGCTGCTTGACCTGGGTCCAGCGCCAATCGCACGTTGACGTTCCACGTTTCATCGGGAATATGAGCTCGTATTTCCCGCTCACGCTCCACAATTAAACGCACCGCCACACTTTGGACTCGCCCGGCACTAAGACCACCGGCGACTTTTTTCCAAAGCAGGGGCGAGACTTGATAACCAACAATACGGTCGAGTATTCGGCGGGCCTGTTGAGCGTTGACTTTGGCGATGTCAATATCGCGAGGGTTTTCAAATGCCTGATGGATCGCATCACGCGTAATTGCGTTGAACACTACGCGTTTTACTTTGTCCTGATCAACGTTCATGGCTTCGGCCAGAAGCCATGCGATCGCTTCCCCTTCACGGTCAAGGTCAGTCGCCAGCCAGATTCCTTCAGACTCTTTCGCTGCTTTCTTGAGTTTGGTGAGAGTCTTATTTTTCCCTTTGATGACTTCATAGCTAGGCTGAAAATCGTTATCCAGATCGATGCCTGGAACAGGCGTCTTGACTCCCTTCGGATTTCTGGCCGGCAAGTCCAGCACGTGGCCGATGCTTGCTTCCACCAAATAATCGGGGCCCAGAAACTTGGAGATGGTTTTCACCTTGGCAGGTGACTCGACTATGACGAGGTGTTTGGCCATGGGGTTTGGATATGAATTAAGGTGTTTCTAGTGGGAATCTTCTTAAAAACATGCCAACCAGCATGCCTCGCAATAAATATCAGCAAAAAAACCGCTCAACATCATAAGACTAATGGATGTCTACAATTCCGATGTAATTCTCACGATTGGAAAAACCGTTACAAACTGAACAAATATATTACTTGCACACACTCGGCGCAGGCAATGAATCAACGCTATATTACAGGTACTAACCGGCCACATTGGGGTTTGTAATTCACCAAAAACGGCCTAAAATTAGTAGTTTCACAGTCTGCCAGTGCATGCTGTTGATCCACATGTTGGATCAGGGAACGCCTTTCACTCGCAACCCCCATCTGGGTTATATATGTAGTTGCAAAGGAATGGCTCTCCTTAGACGAATCATTAAGACGTTGTTTTTATCTGTCAAGTCAAAATAAGCATCTTCACGTCAGTGAGATGAAAAAATTATGTCCAAAGCAAACCGCCCCAATCGAATTCACGGCCGTCAAAAAAATCAGCAGATCGACAAACTGAAGAAGGAACGTGAGGAAAAACGTCAAGCATATATTAAAAAGATGAAGGAGGAGGGAACGTACGACGGCATCAGTATATTCGACATCGTTTCGAAGTACAAAACCGTGTCTTATGGGATCCTCACGATCATCGCTGTCTTCGCGTTCGTTGTTGGCCCGGCTTATTATGCGGCGATTCAGGGTGGACCTAACAACGCCGTTGCCGATGGAGATGTCGTACTCGCTGCATGGGATGATGGAAAGATTACTCGTGCCCAGGCGATTTCTATCCAGGACACCGGGCAGCGTTTACAGCAATACATCTCAACGCTTGTCAACAACGCCTTACCACGCGTCGTTGGCCCGCGTCCCGAATTTGATTCGAATGACCCAAACTTTCAGGCATTTCAGGCTCGCCAACAAGCCTACCAACAAAAACAAGCGCGTGAATACTCAAACCTCGACCCCTGGAGTCTGGCTTTCCAGCCGAGTGACCCAACCACTGTAAAATTCCTTTCCGGAATCGCTGACGAATATGGTATGGGAGCCTCGGTGGAAGAAATCGAGAAGGTGCTCCAGGAACTTTACAAGAACAATACGGACGAAGAAGTGCAGACTGCTGACAAGCAGGCCTTTGGTGAATTCAAAGAAGTCAATGAAATTGCAGAGCTCCTGCTGGACTACGTCTCTGCTCGCAAAATGCAGCGTTACGCTAATTCGGGAATCCCAATCGCTCCCGCCATTTCAGACCGTTATGTCGCCCATGAAATGCTAACGCAGCAACACAAATTCGAAGTGCTTGTCGTGCCTGTCGATACCAATCTAGTCACCGAAAAACCCGGGGCTGATGAACAAGCTGCTTTGATCGAACAATTTCGGGAAGCCTATGCCGATGATACCGGAGCAGAAGGGCAATTCGGCTTAATTCCAATAAACGGAACGCAGGCTGGCAATCAATTCTTCTACCCGTATGGAGTGCGAACGCCTCGGAAATATGGCTATCAATTTGTCGCCTTTAATGAGGACGCCTATGCTCGATACGCACGCGTCAAATTCGAGGAAGGGATTACCGACGAAAACCTTAAAACCTATTACGAAACCAATATCGAACAATACCAGGCACCGGACGACAAATTCGACGAAATCGAAAACGAAGCCGAAGGTAAAGAAACTGACAGTGAAGATGCTGCGTCTGACGATCCCGAAGCCACTGAAGACGATGCGTCTGAAGAATCCAGTGCCGACGAAACTGAAAAAGAGGACTCCGAAGACGCGGCAAAAGAAGCGGGTGAAGACGCTGCTGAGCAATCCACTGAAGAAGGCGAAGATTGCTTAATATTCTTCCAGGAAGCACCGTCCGAAGAGACCAAAGAAGAAGCCCCGGCCGAATCAGAGAACGCAGCCAGCGACGATGCAGAAGAAGCGCCGTCAGAAGAACCGGCTGCAGAGACGGAACCCGAAGAAACCGGAGAAGAAGCTCCTGAATCCGAAACCCCACCGGCGGCTCCTGCTGAAGATTTGAGCGAACTGGATACTCCGATTCCGCTCGAGCAAAACGTATTTCCTGAACCTCCCAAGACATACCTGCCTTACGAGGAAGTCCAGGATCGGGTACGCGAAGATTACATTCGCACGTCCATCACAGCCTTCCAACAGGAACTCGAAGACGCTCACAAGTTACAACTAACCGAAGCCATGGAAGCATTTTCCAGTGCATCGGGCGAATCGGACAACTCTCATGCAGTACAACTAGCTCAGGCCTTATCCGCTGATGCTTCAGGTGATAAAGAAACCTCAACTAACATTCGTGAAAATGCCAAAGCCGTATTGGATAACGCTATAACAGAGATTCAAAAGGATGCGGAAGGGATCATGACCGAAGTGTTAGAGGGTTCCGAAGACAAGCCGCAACAAATTACGCTGGTAACCTATGGCGAAACCGCTGCTCCGATTTCTGCAGCCCATGGGCAGGCGATTTCAGGACGAAACCCCGACGCGAATGATTTTGGTCTTCCCTGGGATGAATCGACACCAAGTTGGGTCAAGCTGATTCGCATTGCCTACACTGCCCATGGTGGCCCTGGCAGCAACACCCAGCAGGATATCTTTATTGAAAACGATTTCCTCACACACCACGAATCCAGCTCTTTCCATAATCACAAGTATGTCTTCTGGCAAGTCGATCAAACCAATGAGACTTCCTTTGAGGATCTTCGTGAGCCAACCGAGGAAGTACTGGAAAATGCGACTCGTGCCTGGAAGAAGGGCGAGGCGGTTCAACGCACTCGGAACCTTGCCAACGAACTCAAAGCTCAATACAACGATGACAACGGTGCTCAGTCGTTTAGTGAAGTTCTGGACGATTTTGCCAGCCATCAAGCCAATGTCTTTGAGTCCTTCCCAACAACGACGTTTAGCATGGTTCCGCAACCAACTCAGTTCGGACGCCCTGAAGTAGGACTTCAGCTTGGGCGACTATCTAAAACAGCGACCGAAATGGTTGAAGCCCCCAAACCGACTGAAGAGGCGACCGACGAACAAGCAAAGGACGGGGAAGAGTCCGATGAGGCTGAATCCGCTGATAAAGAATCGACTGACGAGGCAGCCGCAGAAAATGAAACCGAATCGGCCTCCCCGGAATTGATCGAAAAGATCGTCGAAGGAGATACGATCTCAGATATTAGCGACTATGAGAAACTCTACATTTTTGAAGAATTAGAAGTAAACCAGGTCTATGTCGCTTCGTCGACGACCGGCCGCTTCTTTTACGTCATTCGTAAAATCGATTACCAGGCTCCGGCAGAAGACGGCGTCGATGCAAAACTGGCGAAAACTCAAAAATTCCAGGACTTAGCAGCCTATCTCGTCGGTGGACCGGCTTCCATGTCCCCGACAAATATCACTGCATCCATGACTGCCAATGCGACTGAAAACATGTACAGTCCCAGCCAGGGAAGTGGTACCCGTTCACAATTGGAAGGTGCCTTTATTGCAATCCTGCAAAAGAAACACGACTTCCATCGCCCATCAGCGGATGACCAATAATCAGGATTGCGACGATTTAGCTATGAGTAGTAAACGAATTTTAATGCTGGTGGGGGACTTCGTAGAAGATTACGAAGCTATGGTTCCTTATCAAATGCTCTTAATGGTGGGACATCAGGTCGACACATGCTGCCCGGACAAATCGGCCGGAGACACGGTTAAAACGGCAATTCATGATTTCGAAGGAGACCAAACTTACTCGGAAAAGGTTGGTCATAACTTTGCGATTACGATCAGCTTTGATGAAGCTGCTGCCGGAGACTACGATGCGTTGATCATCCCCGGTGGCCGAGCTCCCGAGTACCTACGTTTAGATCAACGCGTATTGGAACTTGTCAAATCCTATCACACCGCAGGTAAGCCCATTGCCGCAATCTGTCACGGCCCTCAAATTCTAGCAGCCGCCGGTATTTTAGAAGGTAAGAGTATCAGCTGTTACCCTGCCGTTTCCCCAGAAGTAACCCTTAGCGGCGGGACTTATGTTGAAACCGCTGCCACCTTCGATAACGCACACGTTGACGGCAATCTAGTTACTGCACCGGCATGGCCTGCTCATCCAGCCTGGATTGCAAAGTTTCTGGATGTTTTGGGACAAACCGAGGCCTAGAACTACTGAAAAAGCCCTCGATTGAATGACCATATTATCAATGGAGAGCCAAGCAAAGTAAGAGGTCACTTATGGGTTCCCCCATCATCATTATCATCGTCCTCGGGCTACTCCTACTGACCGTCGCCTTAGTGATGATCACTCGGCAAAATAAAAAGACACCGTATCACGCGGATCCTTCTGCTTGGCTACAGCCACCCGCTCCCACAGAGCCCGAATTACCACCGGCCAACACCATTGCGCCTGATTACCAACAGCAAATCGACCAGTTTCATTCGACTCGCACGACATTGCAGGATTCCTTCTTTAAAATCTGCAGTGAATCCGGTCGGCCGCGGGGTTTACGTTGGAAAAAGTGCGAATTTGAGGAACAATCCACGTTCGTCATCGAAAACCATTCGTTAAACCTTCATGCATTGACTCCCGTTGTCATCAGTTTTGAAGCTATTCCGGGAGGCCCGATGGAAGACATGGAAGCCGTTGGCAATCTTCGGGTGGGTTCGGCATTATTTGTACACACCGGTGAAAACTGGGGCACGCGGGGAGACGTTATCTACAATCTCAATGCTGAAGAAGCCATCGAACATTATCGAGATAACTATACCGATTTCGATCTCGATTCAATGTCGGCGAAATCAGTCGAGTCCGCTAACGAACGACCACAATCCTAAAGGCAATTACGATGGCAATCCTCGGAGCTCACATGTCCATCGCGGGCGGCTATTACAAAGCAATTCAGAGCGGCGCTCAGGATGGCTGCGACTGTGTCCAGATCTTTACAAAGAACAATAATCAATGGCGAGCGAAGGAGATCACCGAGGACGACGTCGAGCGTTTCCAGGCTAAGCTTGACGAGCATAACATCCAACAGACGCTCTCTCACGCATCGTACCTGATCAACCTCGGGTCCCCGAAAGACGAATTGTGGAAAAAGTCGATTGATGCCTTCATTGTAGAATTACGCAGAGCTGACCAATTGGGAGTACCCTATGTCGTCGTGCATCCCGGCTCCTTTACTACCAGCACCGAAGCTGAAGGAATCAGTCGGATCGCAGAAGGCCTTAATGAAGTCCATCAGCAAACCCGGGGAATCTCAAGTCGCTGCCTGCTGGAAACCACCGCCGGTCAGGGAACCAATCTAGGCTGGAAATTCGAACAATTGGCAGAGATGCTTGATCAGTGCCAGGACCCTGACCTGGTGGGAATTTGTGCCGACACGTGCCACATGTTCGCTGCCGGATACAATCTCTGTGAGGAAGAGTCCTATCATGACACATGGGAAGAATTCGATAAGCTCATAGGTCTGGAGAAAATGAAGGCGTTTCATCTCAATGACAGCAAAAAGGAATTTGGTAGCCGTAAGGACCGCCACGAGCACATTGGACAGGGACATATGGGGCTGGCTCCCTTTCGTTTGTTAGTCAATGATCCGCGATTTTATAACACGCCCATGTATCTGGAAACGGCCAAAGGTGATGCCGAAGGCGAATATGAAGGAATGAGTTGGGATGCAGCAAATCTGTCTGTATTGCGAGGCCTGATCGAATCCACGTCTTAAAGATGACGCGGCCTCATTTGGCCTTATGCTTCGTCCACTTCTATAATGAAGTGGTTGAAGCTCACAGCCAAAGTATGTTGAAAGGTGAAAACACATGTCTGCAGCGGTCAAAGTTGCCATCTATCCCACTCAAACAGAGGCGGTCATCGCGGCAGAGTATTTACGCGCCAATGGTATCGTCGTTACGGTGATGGGAGACAATGCCGGTGGGGCTTTCTCCGGACTTACCCTCAGCAAGGGATTTGAAATCTACGTCCCCAACGAAGATGAGGCGTTAGCAATTGAATTGCTCGAGAACCCGCCAGAGCCGGACGAGCAAACCGGGGAGTCTAATCAAGCCGAATACTAATCGCGTCAGCCTCTTGGTGATTAAAACGGTATTTAGATTCTTTACCAGCGGCATTGGTGACCGTCACCACCCAGGTCTGTGAATCATCTTCCCTAACACCAACGGCAACCCGATCGCCAGGCGAAATGGACTCGACGATAAGACTGCCAACCTTCACGATCTCACCACGGTGACCGTCGCGCAGGATCGCCAGTGTCATCACTTCACCCGGTACGAGATGCTCGAAGTCTTCGGGGATTTCGGCACCATGCGGGTCGGTTAGCGGATGCCCCAACTTGTCGTCAAGGTAATCCACCGCCTGTTCATCATGAAGATGCTCCAACACATGCGCTCGCTGATGCAATTCCTCATCAGCCACGCCCAGATGCTGGAGGTATGTTTCCCACAAACGATGAGCGCGTAACAGTCGTCGCGCGTGTTTACGCCCTTCTTCTGTAAACGAAATCACATCGCCCACATAAACAAGCCACTCCTGCTTCACCATCGAATGAACGGCTTTTCGAATGCGTTCTGCTTTGTAATCCGTGTGCCGGATCAGATCTTCAATACCGCAACGTTCCTGATCTGCACGCAGGATCACTCCTAGAATATCTTCGACAAACTGCTGCGGAACTGCTCGCATCCGTCGTTGAAAGTCTGCCAGGAGTCCGTATCGGGGAGCGACTAAGAACACGAGCAGAAACTGAGCTGTGAGTGTCACAACAATCATCGCTCCGGGAGCCACATTCAGTGTTTCCGACAGGTAGTAACCGATTAAAAACCCCGTCCAGCCAAAGAGGGCTGAGACCCACAGCAAATTCTTCAGGCGGTCGCACAGCAGGTACGCGGTTGCGGCGGGAGCAATCAGGAGCCCCACCACCTGGATCACTCCCACCACCTGCACGCCTGTCACGACTACCATGGCTGTGCATGTGGTTAGCATGTAATCGAGCACCAGAACATTCATTCCCAACGACGCCGCCATCACTCGATCAAACGTGATCAACTGCAGACTACGGAACATTAGGACAATAAATGAGAGTACGACCACTGATACGATCGCCATCATCCATAAATCAGCATCGCTAACACCAAGGAGTTGTCCGACGATAAAGTGAAGCAGATCGATATGAACGTACTGGCTGAAGAGTGAAACGAGCACACCCCCAAATGCGAAGATGCCCGTATACATAATTCCGATGACGGCATCTTCTTTCACACGCGACATGCGTGACACAAAACCGATCATTGCCACCGTGATGATCCCGGAAATAATCGATCCGATTAACATCGCCGGAGCATGGGCTTCCTGCCCAAATGTTAGTTTCATCACAAGATAGCCAACCACGACTCCCGCCAGCATCGAGTGTGCCAAGGCGTCGGCCAGAAAGGAAGTTCTTTTAAGGACGATAAAACAACCAATGACACTACACACTGTAGTCACCAACAGGCCGGTCAACAACGCCTTAATAAGGTGGGGGCTGGCAGTATGGATCTCAACGAGCCAATCGTACATTACACGCCACCTCCGGCAGCCTGACCACTCTGAAGGTTGGCAAAGATACGAAGCTTTCCTTCGTAAACCTCACTTAACAATTCCGGATGCAGTACATGCTCGGGAGCTCCGTATGCGAACAGTCGTTGCTTGAGCAGTACGAGCGCATCGAAGTATTCCGCGGCGGTAGCCAGATCGTGATGAACGACAACAAGTGTCCGGCCAGCTTCACGTGTCGATTCCAGCACGTCGAGAATAGCGCGTTCCGTGGCGGCATCCACTCCGGCAAACGGTTCATCCAACAGCAAAATATCTCCTCCCTGAGCAATGGCCCTCGCCATAAAGACGCGTTGTTGCTGGCCGCCGGATAATTGACCAATTTGACGGTCTCTAAGGTCTGCCATGCGAACCTGCTCAAGAGCATAGTCTGCGATGTCATGGTCCTCTGCTGACATTTCAGACCACCAGGGTTGCTTACCATAGCGTCCCATCAAAGCGACTTCTCGAACCGTGATCGGAAAATCCCAATCCACGCTACCACGCTGAGGAACATACGCCACCCGGCCCTTGGCCTTTTCCACATCTTCGCCAAACAACTGCACTTCCCCAAAATCGGCTTTGACAAATCCAAGCAGCGATTTGATGAGCGTCGACTTTCCCGAACCGTTGGGGCCTATAATTCCGACCAGTTGACCGGCATCGATCTTCAACGAGATGTCCAGCAAGGCCGGAACCGGGCCATAACTGACCGTCAGATTCTTTACGTCAATTGCTGGTTGTTCTGAATCCATTGGCTTTTGCATGAATGCCTATTAATGATTATGGCTGCTATGATCGTGCGAAGAAGCGGAATCGTCACTTTGGTTCGCTGGAATGTCCACCACAATTGTGCTGCTGATATTCTCGCCCGGTTCTGACCAGACGGTTTTTTCGACCAGTACCTCGTCGCCGTCGAACACGCGGACACGAATGGCTTTCGCCACACCCACTACTCGCGACACGGACAAATCAACGTCATCGCCCAATTCATCCATCGGCTCAACACTCGTGCTTGCCGGAGTATCGAATCCTGCTGCTGCAAATGGATCACCCTCAGGGGAATCACTCGGCACGGAATTCCCCCCCGTGCCGACTTCTATAAAGAACTCGTTTACCCCCACCTTTAGATCAGGTACAGGATGGATTCGGATAGGGACTCCGGCCACTATGGGCTCGGATTTCAGCAGTATATTTTCACCATCCAAACGAACTAACATCGATGTCGGGTCAAATGCATCTCCTTCGGCATCAAAGGACAACGTAACCTCTACCGCATAGTCTCCCTCTGCCGTTTCCGTGACAAATTCTGTCAACTGCCGTTCGGGCAACGAATTAATGAAACCTTGATACCCACCGACTAAACCACAAATAACGCAGCACAGGCCAATAGCAATCAAAGGCCGTACGGGAAGTTTCGTTGCCAGATTATTCTTAGCCAAAGTGAATTCCGTTGGTCTCGCTGAATTATTTCAGTCCGGAAACGATTTTGATAACATTTTCTCGCATCATACCAAAATAGGTTTCTGCAACAGAGCCTGCCGGGCCCATCGAATCAGCATATAACGCACCGGCGACATACACTCCGGCATCCTTCGCAATTTGACGAACGACCTGTGGATTAATCGTAGTTTCCACAAAGATCGCTTTCACTTTATAACTGCGAATTGACTCAACAACTTCAGCCCGACGTTGCGGAGTAATACCCGCTCCGATTTCATCACCCGTGCTCCAACCGGCCGGTGCTGCACTTTCAAATCCGTACGTTGTTGCGAAATACTGAAACGCATCATGATGACTAATCAGCACTCTTTTGGCTCGGGGAATCTTATTCACTTCTTTTTGGATCCAGCTATGCAGGCTGCGTAGCTGAGATACGTAGTAATCAGCTCGAGCGTCGTATTCATCCGCATGGTCCGGGTCAACCTTCTTCAGCCCGGCAGTGATGTTCTTGACATAAATAGCTGCGTTAATCGGACTGAGCCAGGCGTGCGGATCTTCCACAATCATACCGTCTTCATCGAAGTCAAGTGGCTTCACACCGTTGACACAAGTCACAAGCGGCTTGTTCGCATCTTTGGCCAGATTTAGCATCCAGTCGTGACCTTCCAAGTGCCAACCATTCTGAATACAAACATCAGCTTCCGCTACTAAACGGCTGTCACCCGGCTTTACTTCGTAGGTGTGAGGATCCTGCCCCGGAGCCAATACGCAGTCGACCTGCCAGCGATCTCCACCAATCTGTCTCGTAAAGTCGGCAACCTGAGTGGTACTGCAGACGGCACGAAACGTCTTCGCATCTTCGTCCTGCCCGATTGTCGTGCCGTTCCATGCTGTCAACACAGCAATCACGGCAAAAAGAGTTAGTCGATTCATTATCTATATCATCCCGAAAAGGTATTATTTTTTTATCTTTAAATCTATTTAAAAGAGACGTTCCAGAAGTGTCAACTCGCTAACTTTGATTCACGTTAAATAGCACCACAAACTTCGGTTTTTTAGCGGGTTAAGCCGGCATTCCCACCATAGTCTACTTCTTAGTAATCTTTCGATAGCGAATATTGTAATAGTCGATAGAATAAAGTCACAGATCACGGTGATAATGTCGCTAACGAACAACGCCATCGGCAACAATTTACTCAACCTATTTTTCCGCACTGTCCCTTAGATGTCTTTAACTTACTTCAAGCGATATCAGATGGAGTTGGACCTCCAAACACTAGACATTCCCACTTCGGAATTGCCAGGCGGCTATCGTTTTGCTGCCTGGTCGGAAGACGATTTAACACGACATGCTGAAATCAAGCACATCAGTTTCCGTAACGAAATTGATGCCAATGTGTTTACCTGTTTTAGAGACGTGGAAGGTTGCCAACGATTGCTACGCGAGATATCAGGACGAAGCAATTTTCTGCCGGATGCAACCTGGTTATTGGAATATGACGATCCGACCACAGAAACAACCACCACCGTGGGAACGATTCAGGCACTGGTTGACGTGCATCAACGCGGAGCAATCCAAAATATCGGAATCCACCCGGATCATCGCGGTCACGGCTTAGGCACATCGCTGTTGTTTAAGTGTTTCACCTATGTCAAAGCTCGCGGCCTTTCACGCGTCATGCTCGAAGTTACCTCACAAAACATTGGTGCCCTCCGGTTGTATAAACGTCTGGGCTTTCGCATCATAAAGACTGTATACAAACCTGCTCCAATTTTTACCTACTGAGTAATCTGTGGACGATTTGATCCAAATCCAACAACTGCCAAACGGGCTGACTTTGCTTATGCAAAATATGCCCTGGCTGGAGTCTGCTGCGTTGAGTATCCTCGTCCCGGCAGGTAGCCAACGTGACCCGTT